>OFMH01000033.1_pt1 | contig 97238 bp, 87 predicted proteins | sample 1541761 | NCBI WGS metagenome assembly OFMH01 (sample SAMN04209249, study PRJEB22552) | human gut metagenome | biome: gut; material: feces | host: Homo sapiens | place: USA: Oklahoma
GGGCCTTGTGAACAGGAGTGTCCACAAGACCCCAACATTTATTATAGAACCAAAAAAGGCGCACGTATAGAACCATTCTTTGTAATAGTTCTAAAACATGCGCCTAAACAGTCAATCATTCGGCTTAAATCAGTATATCCTGTTTGCAACAAAATGTCAATCGTAAAATAACCTCCAGACATAGAAATCAGCTCCTATATCCAGAGGTTGTTCAGTCCCCTATGGTACAAACTCTTTTTTCTAAAAAGAGTCTAATTAAATCCGGGGATTTGGGTAAAATACGACTCTGTCCCCCAGTACCCGCGCCCAGAGCGGGCCCACAGGAGATTTTTTCAAACCTATGGGGGTACCCTTTTTTCAATTTTCAAACCTCGGCGTTTTTTCCCACCAAAATCGTTTTATTTCGGCTAACGTATTTCCTTCATTTCTGGTCAATTGTCAAACTCCGACGGTTCTCCCTATTCACGCTCTGCGATGTTTTTCATTCGCCGCAGCAAATCGAGAATCAGGTCTTTCATGGCTTCTATCGACAAAGATCCCTGGTCGTTGGCGTGGTTGATGTTGTTCCGTTCGATACGAATTTGCCAGTAGTTGTAAAGGATTTCCAAGGTCGCTCGGACCGGCCGCACATAGCCAGCTTCGCCATGGTTCATCAGTCGTAAGTAATTGGCTTGACGATTGTTCCAATTGTCATCCTCGCAGTAGATGCCGAAAATATAGCCCTCAGACGGCTCGTTACTCCCCGGCAGAACGCCCTTTTCTAAGGCTTCATCGAGCCGGTACTTCTCAGAAATCACATCATCTTCCGAATTTTCATGATCCGCCGAAATCACGTCGTCTCCCAAAGTTTCATCGGCTGTCGAAGATGGGGTGGTTTTTACCGTTTCAGCAGCTGAAATCCCTTCAGAAGGCAGGTCATCTTCGCCCCCTTCAGGAGACTGCAGCAGAATCTGAAACAATTCATACGGTGCCATTTTCAGAAACTCATAGACATCTCCCATCTCACGGGTTTTGAAGTAGTCTTCTGCAGTCCGAGTAAAGTCCGGATCTTCTGCAGCTTGGCGGTACATGGCCCATAAAGTCGTATAGATTCTTGGCAATTTTTCTTTTAATTGCCCCAATGTCAGCAAGTCTCTTTTCAGGTCGTAGAGAGCGCGATGACAGGCATTCAATTCTTCCAGCAAGGGCTTAAAGGGTTCGGCCTCATCGGAGAAAAACTTCGAGACGGAGGAAAACTTGCCCGTGCATTCAAAGACTCGGACCATGGTATGCTTTCTCTGTTCCCGTCTCTCCCGATCCGTTTGTTCCGATCGTTCTTCTTTTTGGGGAGCTTCATGGTCTTCTTTCGAGGCTTCTTTCTCTTCCCCCTGGCCGACGGTAAGGTCGTTCAAAAAATACTGCTGCCACGTCTGGTAATTCGCCTTTTGCCGATTACATTCGGCGATGATGGAATCTTTGACAGGATAAAAGATATGCCGGCCCACGATTTCACCGGGGATCCATTCGCTGCACAGGGTCATGGCTTGTTGAAGGCAGCCTTTTTCGACGCACCAGCGGATGATATCGAAGTTGGTAAAATCTTCTTTCAGGAGAGAGCCGTACTCCGACTTAAATACTTCCAAGATGCGCAGAAAGATTTTTTCCTGCAAAGAGACGGCACCGGCCTGTTCAAAGTTCTTCAAGGCTTCCTGGAGTTCCTTAGCCAGGAGGGCTATGTCCCCGGTCCGGCAGATGCGGACGGCATCGGTAAAATCGCCCATCGTCTGCAGCAGCATCTTCGTTTCCGCCGTCTGCTTCGCCCCTTCCATGTAGGCCATGATTTCACAGGTGCTGCCGAAATTGATGAACTCATCGGCGCCGGAGATGAGGTTAAACATACGGTAGATGTCGGTTACGTTTTCGACTTGCTGCTCATGGCGGTTGGAATAACGAACGGACGTCGTCCGAATGCCGCCGTATTTCAAGAGCTGCATGACCGACAGCAGCATCATCGACGCATGGCGAAAGCCGCCGGTAACATCGACATGGAGTTCGACGTCTTCCGGCTGCCACGACTGTGCTTCTATAAAGGTACGGATGGTGTTGGCCATCTCGAGGGCCCGGCGAATACTTTCCTCGGTCTGACTCCGTTCATCGTAATCGATGCGGATACAGTGGGCGGCAAAGGATTGCACCCGCTCGCGAAACAAGGCTTCATGAGTCATCGTACGCTCATCGCCGACTTCGTCGATATAGCTGATTTCTTCCTGTGTCTGCTTCGTTGAAAAGTAGAACAGGCAGTCCAGCCGCTCTCCCTGCTTTTGTAATAAGTCGGCAGTCCGGCGAACGGCTGATTCGTTCGTTTGAACGCAATATATCATCGTCCCGTCAGGGTTCTTATAACGAGAAAAGGATAAGGTACGGTCGGGATTCAAGTGGACTTCGCTTAAAAACAGCATCATGATATGCTTCATCGATTCACTCCCCTTTACGGTATGGTCCCGGCTTCAGCCATCGTCGTCACGGACTGTCAAAATCAGCGAAGTCGCTTCCTCAATATGCGTCGCCCCCTTAGCTGCAGACGACACGCTGACATTCGCAGAACATCATTTAAAATCGATCGTATAGACGTGATGCCCCGGCGTATGCCGCCCTTCATTGCTGCCAAGAGGCTCGGCAACGATTGCTTTTACGTCCGGCGGTCCGAATTCCAATACGTCTTCTGCCATGAGGCGATTTCGAAATGCCTTAAAAAATGACCGGACCCGCATTTCCTTCACCCGGCCAAAGAGACCATGTTCCTCGACCTGCGGTTCATCGTACACATAGATAAAATCGATTCGATGGTCATAGATATGAGCCATTGTCTTTTTGTCACCGGAGGCTATTTCGATCCGATTCCATTTATCCGTGTAGGTTATTTGAGGACGAGGAAATATTTCGCAGACTTCTTTAAAGGATGCATTCCCGGCCAAGCCTTTAAGATTGGTAATAGTGCAATCGGAGAAATTAAAGGTATATCGCTCTTCTATCAGGATAATGTCATCCGTAAAGGACGCTCCCATAGCCCTTCACTCCCTTCTTCAAGCTAAATAAAGACACGACAACCTCCGGACATAGGAAGCGGCTCCTACATCGGGAGGTCTTTTCAGCCCCCTTACGGGGATTTTTGTAATACGATGCTGGCCCCCGTCCTCGTTCTGAGATTGGAATCACATGCGGTTTTCCTTCGGCCAAGATATTACGCTTATTTATGTTTAGTATACTTTTTCCGATTTTTCTTGTCAAATGAGTCACATCCCGTCTCTATCAGTCAGTTAAGCCGATTTTTCAAGTTCAGTCGGATAAAATCACCGTCGGCTAAGGGCGGCCATCCAATCTCCGTAAGAGTCCCGATATTAAGTCTGTAACCTCCCGTGTCGACAGGGTATCTTCGGCGTTGATATGATGAATATGATTACCTTCTACCCGGATTTTGAAGTAGTAGCACAAAATCTCCAAGGCGTCTTTCATCGAAGGCCGATATTGAACGATCCCGTAATTCATCATTCTCACATACTGTTTCTGCCGAATATTCCACGCCGCTTCGGCACGATAAAGTCTCGGTACATCTCCCATAGGAACGGGGATGTACCCTTCCATATTTTCCGGCGGTACCACATCCACAGGAATGAACTTTAAAAGCACTTCCGACGATGCGTGGGCTAAATAATTGCATATATGTTTCAGTCTGCGGCGACTGAAATATGTCGCTTCCGATAGGATCGATGACGATACATTACTATCCGTAAGGTACATGGAACGGAGGACAGCATACGTTTTAGGACAAATGCTCCTTATCGATAAAGGATCGATTCCTGCTTTTTTCATATCCGCCAGTAACTTCGATCCGATAAACAAGTCATCTAACAACGGCTTCAGTTTGGCCGTCGCTTCAGGATAGTGCTTCGAAATGCGATCGGTCGGCTCATTCTGTCCAAAAAGGAAGAGGACCTTACGCCAAGCCTCTTCCTCATCGGGAAGGGCCGTCTGCCTACGCAAATTTTTAGGCATATAGGTATTGATAAAATAATGCTCCCAAGTCTGATACTTTTTTCTCATTTGATTGCATGTGTTCTGAATATCAGGACGAATCGGATAAAAGATATGCCGGGCTACGATGATCCCGGGAATCCATTCGCTGCACAAGGTCACAGCCTGCTGAAGACAGCCTTTTTCGACACACCAGCGAATGATATCGAGGTGGGTCACCTTTCCCTTCAGGAGGGACCCGTATTCCCTTTTAAAGAAGGTCAGGATACGCAGGAAGATTTTTTCCTGCAGGGAGACGGCCCCGGCCTTTTCAAAAGCCTTCAAGGCTGTCTGAAGCCTTCTGGCCAGGGGTGCAATTTTCCCGGTCCGGCAGATTCGCACGGCATCGGTAAAATCACGCATGGCTTGGAGTAAGGCCGCCGTTTCCGCCGTCTGTTCCGATTCTTCCATATAGGCCGTGATTTCACGGGTACTGCCGAAGTTGAGGAACTCATCGGTTCCGGAAATGAGGTTGAACAGGCGGTAGATGTCGGTTACGTTTTCGATTGGCTGTTCATGACTGTCGGAAGAAAGGACGGCTGTCGTCCGGATGCCGTAGTATTTCAAGAGCTGCACGACTGACAGCATCATCGAGGCATGGCAAAAATCGCCGGTAACATCGGCGTAAATCTCGACGTCTTCCGGCTGCCAGCCCTTTTCTTTCAGAAAGGACCGGATCGTGTCGGTCATGTCAAGGACTGGGCGGACGCCTTCCGCCGTCGGGCTCTGTTCATCGTACTCGATGCCGATACAGTGGGCTGCGAAGGGACGTATCCGTTCAAGAAACAGGGCTTCATGGGTCAGGCATCTTTCTTGGCCAGCGGCATCAGTGTATCGGATCGTCTCTTGTGTCTCCTTGGTTGAAAAGTAGAACAGGCAGTCTAGCGGTTCCCCCTGTTGCTGTAAGGAAGCGGCCGTCCGGCGAAGAGCCGCTTCCTGAGGCTGAACACAGTCAATCACCGTTCCATCAGGAAGCGTATAGGGAGAAACGGATAGGCTGCGGTCCCGATTGAGCCGGACTTCTCGTAAAAACAACAGCATGATATGCTTCATAGCTTCACTTCCCTTTTATTTCATCAGTCTTTCCGGGCTACACCGAATCGCCATCGATGGCTTCTATATCTTTTGAATCGACGGGCTCTTTCTTTTCTGACAAGGCCAAGGGGTCCTTATGGGACAGCAAGTTGTCCTGTCCGCCAGTCAAATTGGGGATGTTTTTTTCTTCCAGATTGATGATTTGCTGGTTTAAATGCGTCAACATTTCAAGGGTAATGCTGTTAGCCTGATCGATGAGCTTATTCTTATCGGCTAAGATGCTGTCGACGATTCGGTTCTGCCGCTCTTGTATCGTTTTAAACTGTAAAGAGATATGCTCCATATGGAGTACCGTATCGTCGTCGATCCGCTTTTGATACAAGGCATAGGCCGGCGAATCCTTCTCATATTTTGCTAAGATATCTAAGAGCTTCGGTAATTTTTCAGTATTATAGATATCGTTGTCCCGATTAATTTTTTCATTCAATTGATCGTACATGACTTCGACGTCATGAATGACGGATAAGGAGCCTTTTTCAAGGATAAGCAATCGCTTTTGGGCAATGTCATTGAGCTGCTTCTGCATTTCCGTGATTGTCTCAGCCACTCTTTGGAAGCCTCGTACCTGAGCCTCTTTCAGCGCCAGTTGGGATTGGGTTTCATACTGCAGGATTTCAATTCGTGCCTGTTTAATCCGGTCTACCCGTTCGTTTTCAAGATGGGCCAATTTCACCTTCGTTGAGCTCTCGATTTGTTTACTCAGATCTACTCGCTCGTTTTTAAGCTGGGCCAATTTTACCCTTGTCCTATTTTCAATTTCGGCAATCTTGACCTTGTCCGGTTCGTAATTATAGGAATGAGTCGTTCTTTCGCTGCTGCCGCCGAAAAGCCCTTTAAAGAAATTACCGACTGAACTGAAAAATCCCATACTTTCTTCCTCCTCATTGGGCATCCTGCCGGAAAAGAATCGCTCCACCTGATGGCTCCGATAAGCCCCCAAGGTGCAGGCATTGGCAAAATGCTCGCAGTTATTAAAGATAAGATGATATCCAGAATCACCCAAACAAAATCGGGCATATTGGACAATTTGCTCAACGGCATAGAGATCACTGAACTCGTCATCCGTATAGTCCTTCACTTCCAGCGTACCGCCGGCAAGAAAACGGGCCAGCGACGTCTTGATAACGCGGCACTGGGACCAATCAAGGACGCTGTCGTCGCCGGTACCGGTAAAATGGATGACTTCCTCGTCTGAAACATAGATGCCGTGATGAGCATAGAGACCGTCATAGCGCTTGACCCGGATATGGTCGCCCTTGACGGGGCGCCGGCATTCCCATTTTTCAGACTCGCAACTAATGAATGTACCGAGTACAAATATAGGGAATACGCCGTCATTCCTGATAAATCTGCGTACCAAAATATCGCCTCACTTTTGATAGACATTTGATGCCAATTCCTTACGCATTTTGAACATCAGGGAATCATACTGCTTTTCCCGTTCTTTCTGGGCCTTGCTGTATGCCGCGACATCGTTTAAGAAGGCAGCATAATTGCGCTTCTTCAAATCGGCAAATTCATGCAGTACTTTTTCAGAAATCTGGTCCAGGCTGCAGTCGGATACAAATTGAAGAACCGCATCGATCTGAAGGTTCCACAAAGGATAGGCCCATTTCAAGATGGTGATTCGGTCTTCGCTTTTTGGGCAGGAAAAGAGAATCTTGGAAACAGCCTCTTGAAAAGCCAGGGTCCGCTTGTATAAGTCATTTTCAGCAGCAAATTTATCCTGCAGGTCTCCGCCAGGCTGAAATGCATATTTCTGATAGATACCCTTCCGTTCTTTCAAGAAGAAGTCGTCGATTTGCTGTTTATAGGCTGCCAGTTGGTCCATCAGCTTTCCTTGGACGAATTCATTCTTCTCATCTAGGACCAATTCTTTCAAGCTCCAGGCAACGAGGGGTTCCATCCCTTCTTCAATTTTTCGGCGAAGGCTCTGCCAGTCCTTGTACCACGCGCTCCAAACTTCCGCTTCGATGTCGTCCTCTTCGCAGAGGTGCTGCAGTTCTTGACGCCGCGTCGATTTGAATACCCGGTAATCATCGCTCCAAGACTGCCACAAAGCGATAGCTTCTTGGACTAATTCCTTATGGGTTTCAAAATATTCAATTTTGAGCAAGGCCTTTTTTATGATCTTAGCCGTATTTTCAGCAATGAAGGAAAAAGATGGTCGGGGTTCCGCATCCAAGGCGGCCCAAGCCGTGAGGGACTGCTCATCGGCATCTAAGTCGTCGAGCCGCTCTTCCAATGCATCGGCCTGTTCCTTGACGGAGATTAATTTTTCCTTGACCTGATTCATATCGAGGGAGAAACGCTGGCAGAAGAAGTGCTGCCGCCTTTCCAGCAAGGCATTTTCATCTGCAGTCAGATGGGGATCGGCCTCGTATTTTCGGGACAAGGTCAGACTGATGACGTTGAACTCGCGTATAATGTCGTCCTTCAGGCCTTCGTATTCGTCTAATTTTTCCAGCAGCGTCCCAATCCAGCGCTGGATTGCCGTATAGTACTGGATAAGCGAAGTGTCGATAGCCGACACATCGTAATCGCCCAGCATATCATGATAGTCGAAAGTTTCTGACAAGGGAATAAGCGCACTAATCTGCCCAATGCGATCCTGTAAATCCGCCATCAAGTTCGGTGTTTCAAAGTATACCTGATGGTATAATTCCGTAATGGAATCATCCGTAAAGATGGGTTGCAGTCCATGTCGTACAAAGAGATCCAGCGTAAATTGGAGGCGTTCTTTTTCTGTATAAGCCTTGTTATCGACCGCAACGTCGTCTTTATAGGTTGAACCCGCGACGAGAATAGGACTATAGGGAATTACACTACCTTTGTCAGTGTTAAAGGGATAAAAATTCTTGTCGAGGTCAACGCCTCGTATTGTATCACCAGTTCGATAGAGCCAATAACGACGATTTAATATACGATCGCCACCCCCCTCTCGAAAAGGAAAGGATGGGTCTGAAATAATGGCTCTAAGCGTATCAAAGAGGGGCAATTTCCAGTCCGCATAGCCGTCGCCATCAAAGGCTTGAACGACCCTTTCGGCTTCGCGTTTGGCATAATCGCCGCCCCCACCCTTTTTACAGCAAGGGAAGTGCTTCAGATTGGCCCATAGATATCCTGTATCTCTGTCAAAGAAGACCTTCGGCTTATTTTTAATGAAGAACCAGCGCTGCTTTTTGATGGCGTCTAAAATTATGTTGCGGCTGTCATTATATAGCCGATTCGCTTCACCGTTCATGACTTGAAGTTTCTCCTTCACGGCAGCAATTTCATCTTTTTTCCGTCCTTCTCCGACCCCATCCAAACCCTTCAATCTCTCCAGCAGTCCTTGCTGATTCGCTAATAAGGTTGATAATTCTGACATGCTAAGTCCCCTTCCTATGATAGCGTGCAAAAATCGAACATTTCTATATGTTATAATTTCTACACTTATTCTATATAATCCTGCCAAGAAATTGAGCTTATTTGAGTTCCTTTTTCATATGTCCGTAAAGCTTTCTTGCGAAACTTACAGTCGGCCTATATTCGTAAGTTTTATTGAGTTATGATAAATCCGATGTCATAGCATTATACAATATATAAAGAAAACACTCCCTTTGAAGACGCTTGCCGGAACCTCTGGTATCTATCCGCTTCAAAGGGAGTGTCTCTATGTTACGTTCTTATGATTTTGAAAAACCTTTCATAACTTATTTACGTTTCGCAGCACGTACCCGTTCTACCGTCGGGTTGCCGTCTTTGTCGGTATGAACGGTGTCGACGGTGAACCGTTCTAATTCAGGAGCAAATTCAGTTAGAATCTTGTCCGAAAGGGTGGCTCCGTTGACCATAGCCCGATACAGCATGGCGGCAAATTCATAACGCGTCATGGGGCGGTCGCCGTCAAATCTTCCGTCAGGATAGCCATGAATCATGCCGTTTCCGGCCAGGGTGGCGACGTATTCATACGCCCAGTGATTCTGGGGAACGTCCGGGAAGAGCTGGAGCTTCGATGTATCGATTTTGCGGCCGGCATTGGAGTCGAGCATGGCTGACTTCATAGCTTCCAGTTCACGGCGCAGGTCTTTGATTTCCTTAGCCATGGCTACGCGGGACGTGGAAATGCTGTTGCCCTGACCAAACTTAATGGATACGCCGGCATTCACCATGTTGTTGCCATTGCCGACGGTTCCGCCGACGCTGAACATGGTGTCTTCATTAGGACGATAGAAGGCACCGACGGCTACCGAGTTTTCACCGCGGTAGTTGCCGTAACCGGCGGAGAAATCCCATTTGTCATCGGGGTCAAAATCGAGCGGATGAAGGGCTGCTAAGGCGGCAGCACCGGCACCAACTTCATCGATGCGGTTGTCCAGTTGATTGACCTTATTGTCCAAGTGGTTAATGGCCAGGCTGTTCTGGGCAACCTGCTGCTGAACGCCTTTGAGCTGGCTCACATTGACGGCGTCCGTATCGGCTTCACCGGCTTTGACATTGGTGATTTTTTGATTGTTGGCATTGATGCCGTCTGTTGTGATATACGTATTTTCACCGACGGCAATACTTTGAGAAGCCGTGATACTGCCATCATTGGCGTTGATGTGAATCGTGTTGGTTCCGTCGTCGCCCGTCAAAGTAATGTCGTTGGCAAGAGATACGTTATAGTCCGCTTCCTTGTCGTCCGTGGCTTCCGTTTTTTCTACTTTAATGCCGTTACCGGCAGAAACGGTACGATGCTTTCCGGCTTCTGTTGCAGCGTTATCGACGGCCTTGTCCAGGGCTTCAATAGCTTCGGTGACATTCATATCGTTATTGACGACATTGCCTTTGCCGGTTTCATTATCAAAATACTGACCGTCACCGACGATTTCATCGAATTTCTTTTTCGACGCCACATCTTCAATAACGACATCGGTATATGTGGCATTCCCGTCTTCATCGACACCTTTTATTTTTAAGGTTACTTCCCCTTTATCATCAACGATATAATTACCTCCATCGGGATTGGCAACGAGATGCTGGTCTCGAAGTTGTTGATCCGCTTTCATATCACCCATAGCGGCTTTGAGTTGTTCTTCCGTTGCAGCACGACCAACCATAGCAAAGTCGGAAACATCGAGAGTCTTGTTGGTCAAGCCGGTAATATGACCTACAGCCCCATCTATTTTAATTTTCTTGCCTTCGGCAGAGCCAACTGTGACAATATCATTCAACTTAATGTTGTAATCGGTAATATTCGTAGTTTTATCAGTTGCAGGTGTTAAAACAAAATTATCATCTACACTGACACTGGCATTTTCCGCATTAACTATATATGCCGTTTTACCGCTGGTTTCATCTTTTTCAGTACCAACAGATGCTATATTGGTCCCGGCAGAAACAACCCCACCGGCATTTGCAATTTGAGCCGTTAAATCGTTGGCTAAGTAATAAATCTGCTTACCATTAATAGCATCTGACGAGTTGGGACTAATTCGCCCTTTAGCCACGTTAATGATACGTCGTTTATCACCGGGAGTACCCACTGAAACAACACCATTGTCACCGTCTGCGGCTGAAATATTCCACTTTGCATTATAAAAATCGCCAAGTTTTTCTTTGAAGTTTTTCAACTTTTTACGAGTAAACAAATTACCTTTTTTTACTTCACTAAAACTCCCCAAAGCCACACTATAGTCAGTATCAGCTTCAACCTTACTCCATGCACCGATAGCAGTTGTATAGTCATATTTTGCACTGGCCTTAGAGCCTACGACAGTCGCACCAAAAACATTATCCGGCACAGAGGAATCATAACCACCGATAAAAGAATAATTGGATTCTTTACCAATAGTGGATTTTGCACCTATAACAGTTGCTCCTTCACTGCCTGATTGAGCGCTATGCCCTACGGCTGTCGCATATGTAGCTCCACCGGTGATTATAGATTCCCCGCCCAAGGCCACACCATACGAACCGTTAGCATTTGTTTTATACCCGATAGCCAATGTCTCTTTAGCATTATCTATGATAGAAGCCTCACTCCCTATCGCGGTACTATATGTACCGTTAACGTTAGCTTTATATCCTAAAGAAATTGCTTGTTCAACATCTTCATTATCATCTGTGACTTGTGCGGTATAGCCTATCGCGATATTATTAAAGCCTTTAATATTTGAATTTGCACCCAATGCTATCGAACCATCGGACTCATCATTAAGCGTAGTATTGGCCCCAATAGTGATACTCTCATCAGAGCCTGTACCTATATTAGACTTAACACCTATAGCAATACTGTCATCAGACTCAGTTCCAATATGAGACTCGCTGCCAATAGCAACCGTCTTCTGTGCTGAATAATCAATTTTCGCCTTATGCCCAATAGCAAGGGAGTCATTAGATGTCCCTTCGATTGATGCATAATCACCTAGAGCAACAGCATACCAACTCTGAACTGATGCTCCATAACCAATCGCTGAGCCATACGATACTTTATCCGTAACCTTTGAAAAAGACCCAATAGCCATACTATGCGAAGAATCGTTACCAACACTCGCTTTTATGCCCCCAATAGCAATAGCGTGATCCGATTCAGTTCCGATTGTTACATCTTTACCTATCGCGATGCCTTCATCTGCTTCATCATTAATTTTAGTATTACCAGAACCTATAGCAATGGAGTCCTCTGATTTATCTCCGATGGCAATACCCGGGCCTATAACGATGCCTCTGCCTGAACCATCACTATCATTGCCCATTTTAGACCACGCACCAATTACAATACTAGCAGGCGATTTATTACTAGCCTCAGACCCGATAACGATTGAATAGTTACTGCCCGGCGATGTCGAAATTTGTTCAGCTTCTTCTAAGGATGGGCCATTTTTTGCCTTATACCCGATAATAACTGACTCATTTGTGTTGAAGCCGAATTCCATACCGTTACCAATTGCTACGGAGTCTGCTATATACGAAGTTACTTTGTTATCATTGCCAATTAAAATTGTACTATTGATTTCTTCAGCCGATGTATTTCTACTCCCCAGAATTAGTGAGTTACGATAGTCCCAATAACCAAGAGGTTCATTGGTAAATAATTTATTATCATTACCAATAATCCATGAGGATTGTAATGATGAAATCGTGTTTCCATCACCGATAACATAGTTACTTCCAGTATCTATACCTAATTCATTTTCATCACCGATAATATCATTATTAGCGGTATGTACTTTATTACCGTCCCCGACAACGGTGTTATCCTTCGCTCCACCGCCCATCGTATTTTCCGTGTCGATGTGGGCTGTGAAGTTGCCATTGGAATCAGTTGCCGTCGTCCAGCTTCCGTTGGTGGCGGCGTCTGCCATACCACCGGTGCCAGCCGTCAGAGCAACCACGGCGAGAACGGTTGCCATTTTCTTGGTGACTTGGCCTCCCGATTGTTTTCTGCTACTTCGAACCAATTCGGACACGACGACATATCGATGTTTTACATGACTCCAAATAACCTTATAAATCCTATTCATAATAAACGTCTCCTCTCTCATGATTATTAGTATTATGGGATTGGTAATCAGCTATATGAATCAGATTGGCTTTCTTCACAGCAGCCATCTATGTTGTTTTTGCTAAGCTATAATTTGTCCTGTAATTCAAGGACCTTTCCGTCGGCAAAGGTCATCTTTTGGATGGTGAATTCTAAGGTATAGTTATTGAGACCATCGGTGTAGATTTTCTTTTCCTTATCGATGAAGGGATTCAAGGATTTTTCGCTTTCGCTGTCAAAGGTCCAAATCTTATCGCTGCTGTAATCGGAAGCGGTGTAATTTTTATCGATGTTATCGATTTGGACGGGAAGGGTGACAGCGGTCTTTCCGTCTTTATCCTTAACGTTCAGATAACCCATGACGGAGCTCACCTTTTTATCCGGCGTCGGCAGGGTATAACCGATCTGGAAGCGGATATAATGGGACGGGAAGAAGGAATTCTGACTGACGATACTGCCGGCGATTCGATTGGATACGTCGAAGGCAGCGTCCATTTCTTTCTTGACCGGGGCATTGATTTCAGCCAGTTTTTCCTGCGTCGCCTTTTCCTGTTCCTGCATGAATTCGATTAAGTTGGCCACTTCGACGACCTGCCATTCGCCTCCGTCAATGGCCCGCATTTTGATTTTCAGGTCAAAGTCTTTGTCGACCTTCTTATCGTGGAGGATAAGGGTCACGATGGCAATGTTGCCGTCTATCTGCGTGCTTTTAACTCCGGAATACTCGAGATCCGGCGTATTTAATTTCTGGCTGACTTCCTGAATCGAAGCCTGATTCTTGCCACCACTTTGGGCCGGCTTTTCAAAATTCCCCGTTTCGACGTATTTCTCGGTTTCGGTGATCATCGTTTGAATCATGTTTTCTTTGAGGGCCGCGACGATGCCGGACACAAAGGCATTGGACGCGTCCTCGCCCAAGCTTTCCTGCATGAGGTCATCGAAGCCGCGGCTGTATAAAGACTTCAAATCAACATGGCGTCTAAAGGTCGGCAAATCGTGGTTTTCTATCGACTTTTGGACAAGTCCTAAAGAATAAGCCGGTGTCTTGACCCAATAGAGAAAATAAAACAACAAGGCTCCGATAAGAATGACTAAGACCGCGGAAAGACCGATAAGGACCTTGCGGTTCTTTTGAAATGCAAATGACATGATGACATCCTTCCCTTCCATTCGCCCCGCCTTTATTAAAAGCAAAATACTGTATACATATTTATGTTATATTTCTATATAAAATTCATAAATAAAACAAAATAGTCCCATTTTATAAATTTTGTTTAAAATAGCAGGCATTATATAACACATTATAAATTAATTAAGGGCGAATATTTGTATAGCTTTCTTTCTAGTATAACATATTAATTGTCCTAATTCTGTCATAGTTAACACATTTTAACAATATTTCTATGATATTTTTTTAATATAAGAGTATGGGGTCATGCAAACCAGTTATAAATCATTTTGTGATGAAGACAAGGAATCGACCTAAACACTACGCCGAGCTTTATAAAATCAGCCCTTTCAGACAAGAGACAGACGCAAAACAGCCCTGCTCCACCATCATTTTGATGACGATGAAACAGGGCTGTTAGGAAATACCGGTGATGACTGCCTACCTTTATTCCGGCTTTATAGTAGATACCATGGCCGCTTTAAATTCATGGACTTCATAGCGAGCCATGTCGTCCTTAGCAAACACGTCTTCGGCGAGGATGGCGTCAAGTTCTTCCCGCGAAGTCAGGTTGGACAGCATGATGCCGGCCTTAGGAATATCGATGTAGGGCCCGACGAGGACGAAATGTCCCAGATTAAAATGTTTGGTAAACCATTCCACATGCTGCTGAAATAAAGATTCTGCCTGGTCCTGAGGAATGTTTTCCGGATTCAAGTATTCGCTGATAATAAACATGGTGCATGACCTCCTTTTCAATGGCTGAGTCGCTTTGATACTTACAGCTTACAGCATGGAGTTTAGTCCGGGCAAGGCGTTGCTTAGAAAATTTTGACACCTTTCGTCAGTTTCGGAGAGAAGGATTTTTATGTCGCATGTCGAATTTGTAACATATGGATTGTTTTTCAGATCTGATAATTTATTTACTATTGAAGTGAAGACTGTTTCCCATAGGGATTTTCTAAAGGAGGCGTTTTGATGAAGTGGAAGAAAGTTTTTTGTACCGGCCTTTTTGCAGGCCTTTTGACCGTAACGGGAATGACCGGCTTTGCCCTTGATCTGACCAAGGAAGCCGACGTCATAAGCCGCAATCCGTCCAACGTCTATACGATGTACCTCGGCATGTCGGATGCAGAATTCAAAAAGAATTTTTCCGGCGTTACCGGTTGGAACTATAATAACTCGACGCAGACCAAGATGTGGAAGCTGCCAAGTATTTTAGAAGCTTACGACAATGGCCAAATCGGCATTGTCCACACTTACGGCCGCTCTGAAAAGCACGACACGGTGCCCTACGTCATGAAACGCGAAGCCCTGGAGGCTGATTTTAAAAAGGGCCGGCCTTTAGGCAATTATTCCGCTATACTGAAGATGACCGTCAAATCGGATGACGTAAAAAAATTGAAGCCCGATGACGTCTCAACCATCATGCAGGAAGGCCTTTCGGATTTTAAATTGGCAGCCGACAATATGACCAAAGCCTTAGGAAAAGGTCCGACGGGCTCTCGTTATCTCGACGGACAGCTCAACGGAAGTGCTTTTGCCAAGCAAATCATCTACACCTGGGATACCAGCAGCCGCTCGGGATATTCCTTAAGCATTGCCTACAACATTCCCCAGCCCATCGACCGCAGCCGTCCGCAGCCCGTCGATTATACAGAGCATCCCGAGTTTGACCCGGAAGACGTCATCATTACGCAGCTCGTAATGCAGCACTACGACTGGGATTTGGAAGACAAGTAGGAGGTTTCTATGTTCGATATTTTGAAGACCATCGGCGAAATCCTTATCGCCATCTGGGTCCTCCGCTATTTGATTCACATCTACAATACCCTCGGACGCACTCGCGAGCCCGTCCGCAAGGCATTGGCCGATATTTCGACGTATAAGGCCCAGCGGGAAGCGACGCTCTATCACCTCTACGTCATTGCCGAGCAGTTCAGCCAACGCGAAAGCAATACCCTCACGCAAGCGAGCCTGGCGAACATGTCTCGTCAAAACGCTAATTTCCAGGCCTTAGCCGCAGCTTATCCGGAGCTGAAGTCGAATCAGACCTATCAGTCCCTCATGGACAGCGTGAAAGCCTTGGAACTCCGGATTCAAGAAAGCCGTCAGGAATATAACCAGGCCGTCAGCAACTATCAGACCCTGCGCAGCCAGATTCCTTACTGCCTGCTGGCGCCTCTCTTTGGCTTCAAGCCCGCCGAATACAATCAAAAAGAGAAGGATCTCGACGCCAGTCCCGCCGAAATCAAGACGGCTCCGGAAACACCGCCGCCGGTCATCGAAAGTTCGGTCAAGGAGGTTATGCCGGAACCGGTCTATCATTGTCCCAAATGCCAGTCTGAAATTCATCAGCTGAAGGGAAAATTCGGTCCCTATTGGCGCTGCGAAAACCCAAAATGCAAGGCCGATTTCACTGACGACGACGGAAAACCGGTCATCCGCCTCTGCCCGACCTGCGGCACCGGCTACCTGCACAAACGGACCCTGTCTCACAAGGACTACTGGACGTGCAGCAACTACCCGGAATGCAAGGCCAAGTACCCTGCCGATACGGCCGTACTGACCGAGGCGGCAGCCGACGATTGATCCATACCGGGGCGGTCGGTTCTATGATATTCCGGCCCGCTGCCGTCCGAAAAGCCTTCATTGACAAATACCGACGGTTGTCGGTATAATGAACGGGTAATAAATTCAATAACAGGACTTCTAGTGGCGCTAGAGGCTTCGGCAAAAGAAATAGCTATGTACGCTAATGGCGTATGTTCGGCTATTTCTTTTTTTGTTTCAAGGCCGATTTTTCGTTCCGAGTGCCAAAAGACAGCTTCTGTCATTGGGCCTATTCTATTTTTCCTTAAAGGAGGGTTTAACGAACATGTCCCAACCTCAATCAAACGGACTTTTAGAACGATTATTCCATTTATCTGAACATAATACGACGGTGCGGCGCGAATGCCTGGCGGGTCTTACGACCTTCGTCTCCATGGCTTACATTCTCTTCGTCAATCCTATCATCTTAGGCGATGCCGGCATGGATCCCGGTGCCGTCTTTACGGCGACGGCCTTATCGGCCATCATGGGCTGCCTGCTCATGGGCTTTTTGGCCAACTACCCCATCGCCATTGCTCCGGGCCTCGGCGACAACGCCTTTTTCACCTATTCCATCGTCCTGGCCATGGGTATGCCTTGGCAGCAGGCCATGGGCGGCGTCTTCATTGCATCCATTTTATTTACCCTGGTATCCTTATTCAAACTGCGTGAAATCATCATCGACGCCATTCCTCAAGACTTAAAGTACGCCATGGCTGCCGGTATCGGCATCTTCATCTCCTTCGTCGGCCTCCAGGGCGGCGGCATCGTCATGGCCGACCCGTCGTCGATGGTCGCCATCGGTTCCTTTAAGGTCGCTACGACGTGGCTGACCATTTTCGGCATCTTCGTAACGGCCATGCTCATGGCTAAAAAGGTTCCCGGCGCCATCTTTTACGGCATCGTCCTGACGGCTGTTTTGGGCCTTGTCACCAATCTCATCCCCTTGCCGGACAGCATCATTTCCATGGCTCCGAGCCTGGAACCGACCTTTGGCGTCGGCGTCGCCAACATGGGCGCCATCGTCACCGACCCGCAGATGTGGGCCGTCGTCGTCATCTTCTTCCTGGTCGCCTTCTTCGATACGGCTGGAACCCTGATCGGTCTTGCCCAGCAGGCCGGCATCATGCACGACGGCAAGATGCCCCGCATCGGGAAAGCCCTCATGGCCGACTCCCTGTCCATGCTCGGCGGGGCCGTCATGGGAACGACGCCGACCGCCGCTTACGTTGAATCGTCGGCCGGCATTGCCGTCGGTGCCCGGACAGGCCTTACGGCTATCGTCGTCGCCATTCTCTTTGGCTTCAGCATGATTTTCTCGCCCCTCTTGTCGGTCGTTACGGCCCAGGTCACAGCGCCGGCCCTGATCATCATCGGCGTCCTCATGACGTCGTCTCTCCGCGAAATTCACTGGGATCAATTCGAAACGGCCTTCCCGGCCTTCTTAGTCATCATCGGCATGCCCCTGACCTTTAACATTTCCTACGGCATCGCCTTCGGCTTCCTCTTTTACCCGATTCTGATGACCATTGCCGGCCGCCGGAAAGAACTGAATCCCCTCATTTGGGTCATGTTCGTCCTGTTCCTGATCCTGCTCTATACCTTGACGATTCTTAAATTCTAAGGAGGTAGCCCTATGCTTACGAAAGAATTATTATCCGACTATATCGATGCCGGCGCAGCCAAAATCAAGGCCGACCTGGCCATCGTCGGCGGCACCCTTATAAACGTCAACACCGGCGAATATTATAAGGCTGACGTCGCCATGTATAAGGGAAAAATCGTCGCCGTTGAAAGTGATATTTCCGACTACATGGGCCCTGACACCAAGACCGTCGACGGGACGGGAAAGTATTTGGCTCCGGGCCTCATCGACTGCCATATCCACGTGGAATGCAGTAAGATGAGCATGACCCGCTTTGCCCAGGCCGTCGTTCCCTGCGGCACGACGAGCATCGTAAGCGGCCTTGACGAATACATTTCCGTCATCGGCGTCGACGGCTTAGGCCCGATTTTTGAAGAAATCGACGCCTCGCCCTTGAAGGTCTTTTGGGCCTTGCCGTATAAAACGCCGTACACCATTCCCGTATCGACCATCGCCTACAATGTCACGGCCAAGGATCACGCCAAATACCACCAGAACCCGAACTGCTACGGCATTTGGGAACTCGTCCGCGAAGCCGTCCAAACGAAGGATCCCGATACCCTCGAAGCTTTGGTCTTGGCTCAAAAATACCATCGCCCCATCTTCGGCTGCAGCCCCCTGGCCCGCGGCAAGGACCTCAACGAATACCTCATGAGCGGCGTCCGCGTCGACCATGAAAGCTACGATCATCAGGAATTTTTAGAAAAGGCCCGCAAAGGGATGCACACCATCATCCGCGAATCGGCAGTCACCAAGTTCCTGAAGGAAAACGTCCGGGCCATCACCGAAGGGGCCCCGGGCATCGCCCGCCACACCAGCTTCTGCTCGGACGACGTCCACGCCCGCGGCATCTTAAAGACCGGCCATATCGACAACATGGTCCGCCTGGCCATTGCTGCCGGTCTCGCTCCGATGACGGCCATCCAGATGGCCACCATCAATGCTGCCGAAGCCTATGAAATCGACGACCGCGTCGGCTCCATTGCCCCCGGTAAAGATGCCGATATCCTCCTCATCGACCAGCCCGGGACCTTCACCGTCGAAACGGTCATCAGTAAGGGCATGGTCATCACTGAAAACAAGAAAAACGTCTTCACCTACACCGTACCGGCCCGCGATGCAGCCCTGCTGAATACGGTACAGCACGAAAAGATGAGTCCCCTCGACTTTGCCTACCACGTCGACCTCAAAGAAGGGACGGCCGTCGTCGAAACCATCAACAGCGTCGGTCCTTTCATGCGCAAACGCCGTGACGTCGAACTCGAAGTCAAAGACGGTATCGTTCGCCCGAGTGCCGAAAAAGACGTGGCCTTAGTCTCGGTCATCGAACGCTACGGCAAAAATGGCAACGTCTCCAAAGGCTTCATCTCCGGCTGGTCCCTCACCAAGGGCGCCATTGCCACGACGGCCGCTCCCGATGACAACAACCTCGTCGTCGCCGGTGCCAACTACGAAGATATGGCATTGGCAGCCAATACCCTCATCGAAAACGGCGGCGGACAGGTCGTCGTCCTCGACGGAAAGATTGTATCCTTCCTGCCTCTGCCCATTGCCGGCATCGCTTCCGACATGACGCCGGAAGAACTGGCTCAGAAAGAAAACGAACTCGATGAAGGGGCGAAAACCCTCGGAAGCCGCCTGCCGGACCCGATCTTCTACCTCTCCTTCCTGCCCATTACGGCTATTCCCGACCTTGCCATCACCGACGGCGGCAACGTCGACTATACGAAACTGGCTTACTTTGACCCCATTTTGCAACTGAAACCGTAATTTCTTAGCAAAACAAAAAATTATAATCATCCGATACAAAATCGCCCCCATGACATAGAACAACTACGTCATGGGGGCGATTTCATAAGATACCGTTCAAGATATCCTTGCTAACAGTTATAAAAAGATAATCATATCACCGATCATAATGCGCGGAACCTTTTTGCCTTCCAAGGCGATTTGGCCGGGCATTTCTGCCTTTATCCCGACTCCGAAAACGAGGGTGCAGTGACCATGTTCCTTCAAGGTCTGATTGGCTTCCGAACCGACATCACTAACCAGATATTCTTCATCGGCAATGAGCAGCTTGTCGCCGACTTCAATAGGCTGGGACAAGGTGCTCTTGGTGTGGGACACGACCATATTTTCATACGCATAGGGAACGTCGTTATCGAAGATGATAATGCTGTTTCGTATTTTCATAAACGACAGGACAGATTCCCCAATCGCAGTAACTTTTGCTTCGTATTTCATAATAGCAGCTCCTTTCTGTACATCTTAAACAGATATTCCAGCGTTAACAAAATCGCTGTAACAGAGGCTAAGCAAATAAACTTTTTCTGTATAGCTTAAAATATAACAGATATTCCCAGCGTTAGCAAGATAGCTGTAACCGAAGCAAAACAAGTCGCCACAGTATATGATTTCAATGCCCTTTCAACGGTCAGGCCGAAATATTCCTTAACCATCCGGAACCACGATGAATACCTAGGAATCTGTCAGAAAAGAAAGTAAAAAACGGTCAAGAAGATTTTAAATGTTTTACATTGAATTTTTCCAGTGTTTTACATATTCTATATGTTCCTTTGGTATGCTGTAAAAAATAGACTAAAAGGTGGGATTTTTATGGCAAAGACTTATGTGCTCGATACGAATGTCCTGATTCAGGCTCCGTATGCTATGCAGTGTTTTGAAGATAATCATGTCGTTATTCCCCTGGTTGTCGTTGAAGAATTGGACGGATTAAAAAAAGCGGATGGTGAACGCGGGTTCAATGCCCGTCAAGCCATCCGCTTTTTGGAACGTTTAAGGCTTCGCGGGAATTTACTGGACGGCGTAGCCCTTGATAACGGCGGCACGGTGCGTATCGAGATTAACTGCGTCCATGAGGCGCTGCCGGAATCGCTGCCTGAAGATCAGGCCGATAACCGAATTCTGAAAGTCTGCTGCCACCTGCAAAGCTGCCAGCCCATTTTGGTCACTAAAGACCTGGTGCTGCGGCTCAAAGCCCAGGTGCTGAATATTGAAGCCCAAGATTTCAGTACGGAACAGGTACTGCCGGAAAAGAACGGCTATACCGGCCGTCAGACTTGTTACGTTCCGGAAAGCGACTTCGATTCCTTTTTGGAAGAAGGCATCGACATCAGCCGCCTCTACCAAATCGACGGCGATGCCCAGCGTTATGACGTGACGGTACAGGAAAATGAGTTCATCATCTTACAGGCCGACGCCTCTCTTCGCAAAACCCATTTAGGCCGAGTCCATCAGGGCCGGGTCATCCCTTTGACCTACGGCCGCATGAACCCCTACGGCATCAAGCCGCGAAATGCCGGCCAGTATTTCATGCAGGAAGCCCTCATGCAGCCTGCTGACGAAGCACCGCTGGTCATCATCAAGGGCCAGGCCGGTACGGCAAAGACCTTCTACTCCTTGGCCGTAGGCCTTGAAAAAATCGTCAACCATCCGACGGGCGAATACCGGCGCATCCTCATCTGCCGGCCGAACGCCCAATTCGATTCCGATATCGGCTTTTTGCCCGGCGATGAACAGGAAAAGATTTCTCCCCTCATGCGCCCCATTATCGACAACTTGGAGCAGCTCATCGACAGCAACGAAGCCGAACGCTATGAAAATGAACGGGAACTGGCCGAAAAGATTGAAGAAATCTTCGACCGCCACCTCATTCAGACCGAGGCTTTAAACTTCATCCGCGGCCGCTCTTTGGAAAAGACCTATCTCATCATCGACGAAGCGCAGAACATGACGCCCAATCAGGTAAAGGGCATCATTACCCGTGCCGGCAAGGGCACGAAGATCATCCTCGTCGGCGACCCGAACCAGATCGACCGTCCCTTCCTCGACGAACGGACGAACGGCCTGACCTATGCCGCCGGCAAGATGAAGGGCAGCCCCTTGTGCTATCAGCTGACCATGCGGGCTGACGAATGCGAACGGTCGCCCCTGGCTTTGGATGCCGTTCAGCGGCTGTAAGCCCGGCTTTTAGCGGTTATTTCAGGTACTGCTGTGATACTGCCGGATTCCACGAGCAGGGACTGTCTTCTTTCTCAAAGCGCCAGCGCTGACGGACGTCGGGGTATTTTTCGTGATCCACTTCGCTGAGGAACATCTCTAAGGGACGGATGAAATCGCGGTATTCGCCGTATAAGGTTTTGTAGACGACGTACGTTTCCTTCGTCGCAGCATCGTCGGCAAGGCCGATGATACGGTAGCGCTTCTGTTTAAAGTGACGCCACGTTTCGCCGGGTCTGGGCAGATCCCGTCCAGCGACAAAAGCGCTGAGAGCTCCCAAAGACGGCAGAAAAGCGGCAGCTTTCACCCATTTGGCATCGACGAAGCCTTGGTCGCACATGGCTTCTAAGAAGGCCTTCAGGGGCTGATAATAGCCGTTGAAGTCGAGGAAGGCGAAGCGCCCTTTGAGATGGCCGAGCTTTACTTCACTCATGACCTGGCTGATTTCTTCCAAGGTGCCGAAGCCGCCGGGAAAAGCCAGAAAGATATCGCCCAGTTCCATCATCTTGGCTTTTCGCGAAGCCATGTCCGGCGTGACGATGAGTTCTGTCAGTCCTTCCAGCTGCAGGGCCGTATCGATAAATTCCTGAGGCTCGACGCCGATGACGGCACCTCCTTTTTTAAGAGCTGCCGCTGCTACGGCTCCCATGAGTCCCGTTCGGCTGCCGCCGTAAATCAAGGTGTGCCCGTGTTCGGCAATCCAAGCCCCTAAGGCTGAAGCATAGGCTTCATACCGCGGGTCCTTTCCCCGGCTGGCGCCGAGATAGACAGTAATGTTCATCGTATTCCCTTCTCTCCTCTAGATTCATGGCCTTGACGGCCATTGTATGCTACAATAATACTATCTATTATAGCATATGTGAGGAGTATTCCGACGTATAAATGTCAGGAAAAACCGCAGCTGTCCGGCAAGTTTTATCGGCGAAAGAAAATCCCGTAAGGGAAGAGATTTCGTTCGCAGCGATTCGTGCCCTTAAGGATTTCATATCCCGCGGCGATCTGATTTTGCAGGCCGACAGGCGGTTCATAAAAGAGCTTCACCCATCGAGGTATACGTAAAAGGCGTATTCACAAGAAACTTCTTGCGAAACGCCTTTTTCTGTATCTCTATAACTGTAAAAACGAAAGGAGCATGTACCTTGCCCAGAGAAACGGATGCGCCTAATTTTTTTATCGGCCGCAGCGACGCCATTGCCAACAACGACAAATTATCTCATAAATCCCGTCAGAGCCTGTATACGGCCCGGGCGGCCAATACGGTCGACGCCTATCGCTCAGACTGGAATGACTTCTGTGATTGGTGTGCCTACCACAATCTGTCGTCCTTTCCGGCCGAACCGGAAACAATCGTAAACTACATCAACGACCTGGCCGACAATGCCAAGGCTAATACCATTGCCCGGCGCCTCAGCGCCCTTACGGAAAACTTCGACGCCGCCGGCGTTCACGACAACCCCTGCCGCTTTCCCATGGTCAAGAATGCCCTGCGCGGCATCAAGCGCATGAAGGGCACCATCCAAAACGGCAAGGCGCCGGTCCTCTTTGATGATATCAAAGAAATGCTGACCTTCCTCGAAGGCAAAGACCTTCAGCAAATCCGGGACCGGGCCATCTTATTGGTCGGCTTCTACGGCGCCCTTCGCCGGTCGGAACTGGCCGGCATCGACGTGGAAGATTTGAAATTCACCCGCCTGGGCCTGCTCATCACCCTGCGCAAATCGAAGACTGACCAGTTCGACCAAGGCCAGATGATCGCCATCCCCATGGTAAAGGATACGAATCTCTGCGCCGTTACGGCATTAAAAAACTGGCTCGACATGAGCGGCATCACGACGGGTCCCGTCTTCCGTGGCCTGACCAAGGGCCACCATATCCGCAAGACGCGGATTTCCGATAAGGCCATCGCCCTCATCGTCAAGCACTATGCCGAACTGATGGGCATGAATCCCGATGACTACGGTGCCCACAGCCTGCGCCACGGCTTTGCCACGTCGGCGGCTCAGCATCATGTGGAAGAACGGCAGATCATGCGCCAGACCCGCCATAAGTCACAGTCCGTCGTCCGCCGCTACATCGACGAAGCCGACCGCCTCATCGACAATCCTATCTTTAAGATTACCGACGACAAACCTTAAGGGACGAGCTGGCCGGCAAAGGCCTGGCGAACGTGGCCGGCTTTTCCGGCGGAAACGGGCAGGCGCAGGACTTGGCCCGGCTGAATGGCCTTGTCACCGGTCAGTTTATTTTCGTCGAGGATGGACTGGATGACCTGACGGACATCTGTATCTTCGTCGACGACGACCGATGCCAGCTGCCAAATGGTCTGGCCCTGTTCGACGCGGACGGAAACGTATTCCTGTGAAGGCTGGTAGCTCCAGCCGATTTGGGTGCACATAAAGATAGCCAAGCCGATTAAGGCGGCATATTTGAATAAGGGGCTTCTGGCTCTTCTTCTTTTTCTCATGGCAATCACTCCTAAGTAAAAACGAACGTTCTAAGAACAACTGTTCGTCGACACCCTTATTATATCTTCGAACAGTTGTTCTTGTCAAGGCGATTTGAACAAATGTTTGATTTTTTTTGAGAATTTCGGTATAATATGACTAGCTATACTGGAATGATTGCAACTTGCCAGAGACTGGAGTGACTATATATGATTACCAATGAAAAAATGCTGACGACCCGTCAAAAACAGATATTAGAATACATCCGCACCTGTGTCCACCAATTCGGCTATCCCCCGTCGGTCCGGGAAATCTGTAAAGAAGTCGGCCTCAGTTCGACATCGACGGTTCACGGCTATCTCCATCGCCTGGAAGACCTCGGCTACATCCGCCGAGACCCGGCTAAAAACCGGACGATTGAACTCCTCGACGAAGGCTCGTGGCGGTCGAAGAAAATCGTTCCCCTGCCCCTGGTCGGTCAGGTACGCGCCGGGGCCCCCATCTTTGCCGAAGAATGCGTCGAAGACGTCTACCCTTTCCCGGCTGATTTCATCGGCAACGATGACTGCTTCATGCTCATCGTCCAAGGGGACAGCATGAAAAATGCTGGCATCCTCGAAGGAGATCAGCTCATCGTCCGCCATCAGGACACGGCGGAAAACGGCGAAATCGTCGTGGCCCTCATCGACGATGAAGCGACGGTAAAGCGCTATTTCCGTGAAAAAGATGCCATTCGACTCCAGCCGGAAAATGACGAATATGAACCGATTTACACGCGAAACTGCAAGATTCTCGGCAAAGTCGTCGGCCTCTACCGTCAATATTAGGAGGTATCTCTATGGTTGATGTTGCAGCGGCAGCAGCTGACAGCGCTCTCTTTGACGGCATCCGCCCGGAAGACCGGTCAGCCATGCTCACCTGCCTGGGCGCTCAGACGAAGACCGTACGAAAAGGTGAATTTTTAGTTCTGGCTCAGGATGAAGTCCGCTATATCGGCGTCGTCTTAAGCGGTGAAGTCCACATGATCCACGAAGACCGCTGGGGCGATAAGGCTGTCCTGGCCGTCATCAAAGAAGGCGGCCTCTTTGGGGAAACCTTCGTCTGCGCTACGATGCTCCAGTCTTTAGTCACCTTCCAGGCCGTCAAGACGACGACCTTCCTGACCCTGCCCTTTCAAAAAGTCCTCCACGTCTGTACCCAGGCCTGTCCCTTTCACCATCGACTCATCGAAAATATGCTGCACCTCATTGCGGCAAAGAACGCCCAACTCATGGAAAAATTGGAAGTCGTCTCGAAAAAGACCCTGCGTAAAAAGCTGCTGACCTATTTCTCCTTCCAATCGGAAAAGGCCGGCAGCCCGACCTTCACTATTCCCATGACGCGGATTCAGCTGGCTGACTATCTCTGTGCCGACCGAACGGCCGTCGCTCGGGAAATGACTCGGATGAAAGAAGAAGGACTCATCGATGTAAATCAGCAAACCGTTACTCTGAACTGACATACAAAAAAACGGAGTGCTGCCACGTGATGTTGGCGGTACTCCGTTTTTGCATGCCTGATATTCACTTATTTCTTCAAAGACAGGCCGTCGTGGAAGGCTTTGCCGACGACGGGACCGATGAGGCGGTAAGTCTTGGTACTGCTGTCGTACATGATGGGCTGAAGCTTGTCGTAGTCGACGAGGCCGTCGGTGAGGACCGATTCATCAGCCTGCTGGGCCACGATTTTACCGACGAGGATTCCCGTTTCGTCATCATAGCTCTTGCATTCGCATTCGAGAGTGACGGGAAATTCTTCGATAATCGGAGCCTTGACGTGACTGCTTTCATGGACGTGGCAGCCGGCCACTTCTATCTTATTGACGCGGTTCCCCGTTTCGACGCCGAAGTAATCGGCCAGGACCATCGTATCTTTGGTTGCAAAGGCCACCGTAAAGGCGCCGGTCTTTTTGACGTTGTCCGTCGTCTTGTGCTTGTCTAAAAATAAGGTGATTTCATCGAAATCGGACTGGGAGCCCCAGGCTGCATTCATGGCATTAGGAACGCCATTTTCATCGTAGGTTCCGATGATGAAAACCCCTTCCGGGGCGATACAAGCTTCTTTCCCGGTAAATTCTTTACTCATGATATCATTCCCCCTTACGGTTATTTTCTTTATTATAACAGAAACTCGTAAGCGATGGATACAGAATGCGGCGAAAAAGGAAAACCCGACCGCCCTGCGGCAGCCGGGTATATGACGATATGACGTTCAGTTCGTTACCGTCAGTGTGGCGTCGAAGGACTTACCGATGACGGGGTATGGGTGACGGTACGTTTCGGTACGGCGGTATTCGAGGATGAACGGATGCTGGTCGTCGACTGAGCCTGCTTTTTTGCGGCAGCAATGCCGTACGGAATGGCCAGAAAGACGACGGCACCGACGAGATTGCCTAAGGTGACCCACAGGAGGTTGTAGCCGAAACCGGAGAAGCTTACGGCCATGCCGGCCGGATTGAGGAGGCCCAAGGTCAGGACGGTCATGTTGGCCACGCTGTGTTCAAAGCCGCAGGTGAAGAAGGCGTAGAGACACCAGAAGGTCATGATCAGTTTGCCGCTGTCGGACTTGCAGCGGAAGCCGCACCAGACGGCCAGACATACCAGGACGTTGCACAAGATGCCTCGCAGGAAGAGGACCAGCGGCGGCAGACTCATTTTAGTCGCGGCGGCTCCGGCCAAGGCCTGTCCGACACTGCCGGCCGTCCCAGCTGCCCCGTAGAAGAGGAACGATAAGATGAGGGCGCCGACGAGGTTTCCAACGTAGCAGACAATCCACAGATGAACGACGTCGAGCAAAGAAACGGTCTTTCCGCGCCAGCCGCTGAAGAGGACGAAGGCGTTGCCCGTAAACAATTCTGCCCCGGCGATGATGACCAGACTGAGGGCGACGCCAAAGGACAAGCCCATGGCAATCTTATTCATCGGAATCGGCCCCAGGGTGCCGCTGACCGTAAAGGCCAGGAGGACGCCGAAGCCGATATAAGCACCGGCCAGCGCCGACAGGAGAAAATATCCCAAAGGGTTATTTTTTAAAAAACGTACCTTGGCAGCCGCACCGGTAGCGGTTGCTGCATATTCTTCATCATACATAGTACCTCGCCTCCTACTTCAAACCTGAATAGCGGATGCCGTCCAATACAACGGCTATGGACCTCAGCTTTGGGCGGTAAGCTGACGTCCTTCATGATCCGGCGCAGAACCTCCTCCGCGCCCGTCCGATGGACGATGCAGCCGATGGGTTCTTTGCCGCCCGGCGCTTGCGGATCCATATATGTTGGGCGTAGGCGTAGACATGGCAGATGATGTTGATGACGCTGTCGGCGTCAGCCCATTTCATAAAATCGATGCCCATGCGGATTTTTTTGCCGCTGCGGCCGGGAGAATCATGAGGAAATACCGGGGCTTGCTGTGCGTCCGGAGCGGTTCTTATCCATTCTCAGGGCTTCGACAGAAAGCTGTTTGTACTTTTCAATGCAGGCACTGCAGCTGATGCAGCGCATCGGATCGAATTGAAGCTCGGTCATACCGATAATGAAATCGTGCATGCGGACCTTGCCGCAGTCGTTGAGTCAGCCCGTGAGAGCGACTTTGACGTGAAGTCATTAGGGAAAATGGCCTTTTCAATGCGTTCAATGATTTTTTCACACATTGTAATAACAAACCGCTTTTTATTTTATTCTTATAATACCACAAATGAGCGGTCCAAACTATGGCTGCCACAGCATATATTGAAAAAATCGCATTATACATATATTAATAAATCATGTTTGCTTTTTCTTTGTTCCGAAAAGACAAAAACGGCTCCCATTGTGGAAGCCGTTTTTTGGTTCTTTGTCAAATATTGGTGTTCCCCTGACATCATTCACCACGACCGGATGTATTTCTTTATTATCGCAGAAAATTCGGATGAGACGGACAAATTCAACTATTCAGCGATTTTTTTAGCCGCCACCCCGTAGGGTATGGCCAGGAAAAGAATGGCGCCGACGAGGTTCCCCAAGGTGACCCACAACAGGTTGTGCCCGTATCCTGTGAGGCTTACGGCCATGCCGGCCGGATTGAGGAGGCCCAGGGTCAGGACGGTCATATTGGCCACGCTGTGCTCAAAACCGCAGGTAAAGAAGGCGTAGAGACACCAGAAGGTCATGATCAATTTTCCGCTGTCGGACTTGCAGCGGAAACCGCACCAGACGGCGAGGCAGACCAGGACGTTGCACAAGATGCCCCGCAGGAATAGGACCAACGGCGGCAGGCTCATCTTGGTCGCGGCAGCTCCTGCCAGGGCCTGTCCGACACCGCCGGCCGTTCCGGCAGCACCGTAGAAGATAAACGATAAGATGACGGCACCGACGAGGTTGCCGAAGTAGCAGACGACCCACAAACCGATGACGTCGGTTAGGGTAACGGTCTTTTGCCGCCAGCCATTGTAGAGAACCATGGCATTGCCCGTAAAGAGTTCGGCCCCGGCAATGATGACCAAGCTCAGGGCGATACCGAAGGACAGGCCCATGGCGATTTTATTCATCGGAATCGGACCCAGGGTCCCCCCTACGGTAAAGGACAGGAGGATGCCGAAGCCGATATAGGCACCGGCCAGGGCCGACATAAGAAAGTATCCTAAGGGATTCTTTTTCAATAAGCGTACTTTGGCAGCCGCACCGGCTCCCGTCGCCGCATATTCGTCTTGATACATTGCGTCTGCCCCCTACTTCAAGCCCGAGTACCGGATGCCGTCCCAGTACAGGGGTTTGTAGATTTCGGCCTTCGGCGGCAGATTGACGTCTTTCATGATCCAGCGCAGGAATTCTTCCGTTCCCGTCCGGTCGACGATGTAGCCGATGTGTTCTTTACCACCCGGTGCTTCGGGATCGATGTATTTCTGGGCGTAGGCGTAGACGTTGCTGATGATCTTGACGACGCTGTCGGCGTCAGCCCATTTGATGAAGTCGATGCCCATGCGGGGGTTCTTCTTGCCGCTGCGCCCGAGGAGGGTCATGCGGAAGTACTGAGTCTTGCTCCGCGTCCAGGCACGGGTCGGGCAGGCGTGGGCACAGACGCCGCAGCCGATGCATTTTTCGACGTTCCGTACAGGCCGGTTCTTATCCATTTTCAGGGCTTCGACGGAGAGCTGTTTGCACTTCTTGACGCAGGCGCCGCAGCTGATGCAGCGCGTCGGGTCGAATTGGGGCTCGGTCATGCCGATGATGCCGAAGTCGTGCATGCGGACCTTGCCGCAGTCGTTGGGGCAGCCAGTCAGGGCGACTTTGACGTGGAGGTCATTGGGGAAAATAGCCTTTTCAATCCGTTCGGCCAGGGCCGTCGTATCGTAGTTGGCAAAGGGACAGATACGGTTGCCGACGCAGGCCATGATGTTACGCGTGCCGGACGAATCGTAGCCGCGGCCTTTTTCCGACTGGTTGATGCCCAGTTCTTCGATGATAGGCTGCAATGCCTTATTGACTTCGTCGACTTTTTCAAAGGGAATGCCCAAGATTTCAAAGCCCTGACGGATGGTCAGATGGACTTCCCCGCTGCCGTAGGTTTCGGCGATTTCCTGAACTTTGCCGAGGACGTCAGCCCGGAGATGGCCGCCGGGAACGCGGACGCGGGCCGACGTGACGCCGCGGTTCTTGGTGACGCGGAAGGCGTTTTTCTTTAACTTGCCACAATTCATATCAATCATCGTTCTTACCTCCTAGTCGATAAATGAGCGAACCGTCGTGTATTTGAATACCGGGCCGTCTTGGCAGACGTAGAGCTCGCCAATGCGGCAATGACCGCATTTACCGAGGCCGCAGCACATCTTGCGCGATTCTGACAGCCAGATTTTTTCTTCGTCGAAGCCGATTTTTAAGAGTTCCTGAATGGAGAATTTGATCATCATCGGCGGACCGACGACGACGGCGATGGCGTTGTCGAAATCTTTGAGCGGCAGTTGTGGGATGTACTGCGTAACCAGACCGACATTACCTTCATAGCCTTCGGGGGCGGCGTCAACGGTGTAGATGAAGTTCATGCCGTCGGCGATCCAGCGTTTCAAATCGTCGCGGAACAAGATGTCGTCCGGCGATTTGAAGCCGGAAATGATGTTCAGGCTCTTGCATTCATCCATGTGATCGGCGAAGTAGTCGATGACGCCGTGGACCGGAGACAAGCCGGAACCGCCGGTGATGAGGACGATTTCCTTGCCTTTAAAGATGTTGACGTCGAAGCCGTTGCCGTAAGGGCCGCGCATGAAGAAGTGGCCGCCGACGTAGTTTTCAAAGATTTCTTCCGTAAGGGAACCGACGCGGCGGATGGTGAAATCCAGGGAATGGTCGGTGATGCCGCTGACGGAGATGGGCGCTTCGCCGTATTTCGGGATGGAGATCTCAAAGAACTGGCCCGGCTTGACGGGATGCGTGTCGCCGCGGTCGTAGGACATGCGGAAGGTATATTCCACATCGGCGTGTTTGATGACCTCTAAGATTTCTGAGCGAAAAGGCATATATGAATTATTCATGGCCGCTGACCTCCTTCATTCCGGCTTCTAATTTTTCGACACAATGGGTAAAGGAAATGTATTCGGGACAGATGGCATCACACCGGCCGCAGCCGACACACATCTGGAAGCCCGAGCGCTTCTTGAAATCGAGAACCTTGTGGAGGACCTTGAAGCGCATCCGTTCGCCGGCTTTCTTGCGGAAACAGAGGCCGCCGGCCACTTCCGTATAGCCGTCGATCATGCACGATGCCTGGACGCGGCGCCGTTCGCCGGCCTGGCCGTTTTCGGTGTAAAACAGATCCTGCATGGACCAGCAGGTGCAGGTCGGACAGGCAACGGTGCAGCGTCCGCACTTGATGCAGCGCTTGTCGTATTCGTCCCAAATAGAGCTCTTGGCAACGGCTGACGTCAGGTTTTCCGGAACCTTGACGGTCAGGCTGTTTTCCATAACAGCATCAGGCGTGACGTCCACTTCGGCAGCGCCCATGTCGATGAAGGCCCTGGCCAGTTCCGGATCTTTGCAGTCGATTTCAAAGCCGCCGCTGCGGACGTTTACGGCCACGTCGTAGTCCGTGCTGACGTTGGTCCCCATGGAGACGCAGAAACAGCCGTCAAAGTCGTGGTCGCAGCCCATGAGGACGAATTTCAGTCCATCGCGGACGCGCTTGTAATAGGAGTCTTCCGGCCCGTTTTCGAGGAACATATAATCGAGGCGTTTTACGGCGTGGAGGTCGCAGCTGCGGAGGAAGACGATAGTCCCCCGCGTCGGCCCTTCCGATTCGGTCATACCATGTTCCGTAAAGTACAATAAGGTCTGGCTCAATGGCAGGAGAATATCCTTAAAGGAGTATTCCGACCGATCGTTCCAATCGATGTCGGCCAAATCCGTGACTTTCCCGTAACGAACGACGTCTGTTTCAGAAAAACGTCCCGTTCCTTCAAAGACTTTCGGAGCGTAAATGTCATATTTTTTTCTCCAGCTATCGAAGACAGTTTGAAATTTTTCAAGTGATACCGCGTATCCCATAGCAGTCCCCTCTTTCAGTAAATACTTTTTTTCACATAGATCGTGACAGCAATCTTATTTCTAGCTTGTCCTTATCATAGCAGGAAGGCGTCGTTCAAACTGTTGCCGTGGCAACGGTTATTGAAAATTCCCGCAATTAATCATGCTTAAAAGTCATCCATACCTCCATCCCCAAAAGGCAAAAAAAGTGCCGCTCCCGCCGTGGGAACAGCACTTTTTTGGTGATGAAGTTATTCAAAATCGTTATGGAATTTAATCGTGCGGTACGTTTCAAAAGTCAGCCATTTATCGAAGACCTTGGCATCGGGATTGTCCCCGGCAGCGGCATAATCGGCCTTAAAGGCGGCAAATTCCTGTGCCGAATGGACATTGATGGCAAAGCCCCGGCCGTTGACCAATGGTTTTTCTGTATAGGCATACCCGTCGAGGGACAGGATGTTGGCTACCTTGGCCTTACGGATTTCGACGGCCAGATTATCGCGGAGGATAAGGATGTCGAAGTCGTCGGGGTAGGCGTAGGTTTCACCTTTGGTCGGAATGGCATCGCCAATGTGATACTGGCGGTAAGCCGGTTTAGCCTTAGTGATGTTCAGGCTCTGCATACCGTAGAAGAAGTCTTCAAAGACGTCGCCCCGGCCTTTCAGGCTGCCGTTGACAAAGGTGTGGTCCCTGTCGGTATCGTTGCCGTCGATGACGACGCCGCAGGCCGAGGTCATGTTGGTGACCCGGTCGATGAGGATCAGTTCGCCAAGCCCCTTGTGATGACTGAAGGTATCGACAACGATCGGTTCCTGGAGGAACAAGGTGCAGACGGCGATTTCGTTCTTAGACACGGATGTCGCCCGTTTTTTCTCGCCCGTATTGACGTCGATGGTGTAGTCGACGTCGGTCAGGACGCCGACGATTTCTTTCGTTCCCAATTTGACGACGTATTCTTTTCCGACGACTAAGGGCTGATCATCCATCCAGAGCATGGTCGCCGTAATGCGCTGACCGAGGCCGATAGCCGTGTCTTTGGTAAAGACGCAGCCTCGGGAGACGTCGACTTCCCGGTCGAGCTGGACGTTGACCGGCTGACCTTTTGAGGCCGACGGCACGGAATTAAAACCGACCAAGAGGTCTTTGACCTTAGCTTCCTGCTTGCTGGGCAGGATATGAACCGTGTCGCCGATGGCCAGGCTGCCGCTTTCGATCTGACCCTGGAAACCGCGGAAGGTATGGTTCGGCCGGCAGACGCGCTGAATGGGAAGGTAAAAGCCTTCTTCGTCATTTTCTTCGACGTCGACTGTTTCCAAGTATTCGAGGATGGTCGGGCCGTCGTACCAAGCCATGGGCACGGACTTTTTGGTAACGTTGTCCCCTTCCGTCGCCGAGACGGGAATAAAGACAGCATTTTCCAATTCCAAGTCGTCCCGAAGAGCTTCGATATCCTGTTTGATGGCTTCAAAGCGCTTCTGATCGTAGTCGACGAGGTCCATCTTGTTGATGGCAAAGATGAAGTAGCGGATGCCCATGAGGGCGCAGATCCGGGCGTGGCGCCGGGTCTGGACCAAGACGCCCTGGGTGGCATCGATGAGGATGATGGCCAAATCGGCAAAAGAGGCGCCGACGGCCATGTTGCGCGTATATTCTTCGTGGCCCGGCGTATCGGCGACGATGAAGCTGCGATTATCCGTATTGAAGTAGCGATAGGCCACGTCGATGGTGATGCCCTGTTCCCGTTCGGCCATGAGCCCGTCGAGGAGGAGCGAATAGTCGATGGCGCCGCCGCGGCTGCCGACCTTACTTTCCAGCTCCAAAGCTCGTTTCTGGTCGGCATAGAGCAGTTTGGCATCGTACAGTAAGTGGCCGATCAAGGTCGATTTGCCGTCGTCGACGCTGCCGCAGGTGATGAATCTTAATAACCCGTTTTCATTTCTGTCCATTAGAAATACCCCTCTCTCTTTCTGCGTTCCATGCTGCCGGCTGCTTCATTGTCGATGACCCGGCTCGTCCGTTCTGACGATACGGCACTCAAGGTTTCGTCGATGATGGCGTCCAGCGTGTCGGCATCCGATTCGATGCCCCCCGTAAGCGGATAGCAGCCCAGGGTCCGGAAGCGAATCTTTTTATGCATGACTTCTTCACCGGGTTTGAGGCGCATGCGGTCGTCGTCGACCATGATGATGTTGCCGTCGCGGTAGACGCAGGGCCGTTCAGCGGCAAAATACAGGGATACGATATCGATGTTTTCCCGCTTGATGTACTGCCAGATATCCTTTTCCGTCCAGTTGGAAATAGGAAATACACGCATACTTTCCCCTTTATGGATATGGGTGTTGTACAGTTTCCACATTTCCGGACGCTGGTTTTTCGGATCCCAAGCCTGAGCTTCGTTGCGGAAGGAGAAGATACGTTCCTTGGCACGGGACTTTTCTTCGTCGCGCCGACCGCCGCCGAAAGCTGCCGTAAAGCCGTATTGGTTCAGGGCCTGCTTTAAGGCCTGGGTCTTCATGATATCCGTATAGGACGCGCCGTAATCGAAGGGGTTGACCCCTTGTTTTACCCCTTCCTGATTGATATGTTCAATGAGCTGGAGGCCGTATTTTTTCATCGTTTCATCGCGGAAGCGAATCATTTCCTTAAACTTCCAGGTCGTGTTGACGTGGAGGAAAGGAAAAGGCGGCTTTTCCGGATAAAAGGCTTTCAAGGCCAAATGGAGCATGACCGAGCTGTCTTTGCCGATGGAATAGAGCATGACGGGCTTTTCACACTCTGCAGCCACTTCGCGGATGATGTAAATCGCTTCGGCTTCCAAGTTGTCAAGATGCGATAATGCAGACATAATAATCCCCCTCTAAACAGATAGATAGTAAGGCCGGTTAATACGAATTGGCCTGTTTGCGGTCGATGGTAATCGTTTCTTCCTTGCCGTCTGGCCGGTGAATGTGCCACTTGATGAACTGTCCTTCGGTAGTGACGTTCATCGTGCTGCCCCGGCCGCCCATATCGGCGCCGAGGTAAAAGTCGATGGCCTGAACGGGACACTCTTTGACGCAGGATACACAGCCCCAACAGTCTTTGGGGTAATGCATCCAGGCCTTGCCGGCGTCGTTCATATCGATGAGGCTGCCCGGGCAGACGGACACACAGCGTTTGCAGCCGATGCAGCGGTCTTGATTAATGCGAATGCTCATAAAGAGTCCCTCCTGATACTAAGTCGCGGTACACCATGTGAATCTGACCGTCTTCATCCATGCGGGAATTGACGTATTTCAGCCATTCGTCCTTCTGGTCGGGATAGTCGAGGTTTTCGGCAAAGGAATGCCACCGCGTTTCCTTGCGGGCCCGGAGGTGGGCAATGAGGACTTTGCAGACCGTCAGCCGTTCCCGGAGTTCGTAGACGAAGAGCAGTTCATGGTAATCGCCGGCACCGACGCTGGTCGCCAGATCCGTGAGCTGGTCGATTTTTTCATCGGCCAGCGCCAGCTGTCGTTCATTGTACTGGTAATGGCTGCCGATGCCGCCGGCGTAGGTGTCCATGACTTTCTGCATGGCTTCTTCCAGTTCTTCGACGGTAAAGAAAGGCCGTTCTTCGCCGAGGAAGGCGTTGTATTCAGCCACCTTGTCGGCTAAGATCTGCCGTTCTTCGTCAGCCGTCAGTTCAAAACCTTCGGACAGGGCCGTTTCCACGATGTGCTTAGCGGCGATTTCCCCTTCGACGAGGGCACCGGTTACGTACTTCTGCGGGCAGCCGCCGGCGACGTCACCGGCAGCATAGAGGCCGTGAATCGTCGTCTGCCGATGGGTATCGACCCAGTAGCCGCTGGCCGTATGGCCGCCGACGACGTAAGGTTCGGTCCCTTCGATTTCGACGTTCTGCTGACTCGGCCGTTTCCCCGATTCAATCCACTTCAAGGTCTGGCTCGGTGCCATATTGAGGTAGGCTTTTAAGAGGGCTTCATCTTCGTCAGCCGTCAGCCCCTCTGTCTTGAGGTAGCACGGTCCCTTGCCGTCAAGGCTTTCCCGGACCGTACCGTAGAGGCGCTGAGACGTGGTCAGGCCGTATTTATCTTCATAGACTTCGCCTTTGGCGTTGATCTGCTTGGCGCCGACGCCTTGGGCGATGGTCCCCGTCGGGGCAATGGTATCCTTGCAGCGCAGGGCGATGAAGCGCATTTCAAAGGTCGTCATTTCAGCGCCGGCCCGGATGCCCATAGCGTAGCCTGCGCCCGTATTAAAGGGGCAGTACCACATCTTATGGCGGGAAAAGCCGGGGTTGTTGGGCCGATAGAGGCCGGCTGCACCGCCGGTGGCGCAGAGGACGGCCTTGGCCCGGATTTCATAGGCTGTACCGGTCCGGATATCGAAGCCTAAGGCTCCGGCAATGCGGTTGTCGCGGACGATGTAGTCGGTGATATTCAAGTGGTTGATGACCTGTACGCCGTCCAGTTTCTGTACGGCATCGGCTAAGATGGTCTTGATGTTTTCGCCGTTGATCTTGATGTTGCGCGGGCCGCGGGTGACGTATTCCCCCTGTTCGTCCTTCAAGATGACCAGGCCCAGTTCTTCGAGCTTTTTAGTGACTTCATTGAGGCCTTCCGACATGGTCAAAAGAAGGTCTTCGCGGACGATGCCGGCAGCGTCTTTTTTGGCGTAGTCCACATAGAACTGCGGCGTATGGCCCTTGGTGATATAGGCATTCAAGGCGTTGACACCGGCTGCCAGACAACCGCTGCGGCGAATGTCTGCCTTTTCGGCGATGACCACGGAAGCCTCTGACAGGCTCTTGAGGGTCAGGGCGGCGTAACAGCCGGCCGTGCCTCCGCCGATGATGAGGACATCGGTATGGATGATTTGCTCCTTGGTAATCTGCATGGTATAACTCCTTCGCTTAAATATAGAATATATCGCCGCCGCTCATGGCGCTGTTTTCTCGTAAATAGGTCTTATCGCCGTCGAGGACGTGGAGGCGGTAAATGAGGACCTGCACCGTTTCACCGACCTCAAGGGCCGGTGCATCAAAAGCGTATTCGCCGTGAACGAGGATATCTTTGATGCGAACGGTCACGTCGAGGCGGCTGCCCCGGAAGACGACGGCTTCGACGACGCCGTATTCCGCGGCGCTGGCGTAGCGCTTCATGGTCCCCTGTTTATAAATCTTGAGGAATTCCGGCCGGATGATGGCCTTTTTCGGGCCGCCGATGTTGACGAAGCCCGTGAGGATGCTGCAGTTATCGATGACGACAGGCGTCCCGATGAACTGGGCCACAAAAGGCGTCTCGGGCTTGCTGTAAATGTCGAAGGGCGTCCCGACCTGCTCGATTCGGCCGCGGTTGGTAATGATGATTTCATCGGCCACCTCGACGGCCTCATCCTGGTCGTGGGTGACGAAGAGGCTGGTAATGCCGACGCGGTGAATGGTCTCCTTCAGCCAGTTGCGAAGTTCCTGCCGCACTTTGGCATCAATGGCCGCAAAAGGTTCATCGAGGAGGAGGACCTGAGGCTTCGGCGCCAAGGCCCTGGCAAAGGCCACGCGCTGGCGCTGGCCGCCGGAAAGCTGGTTGGGATAGCGCCCTTCCATGCCGGCCAGGCCGACTAGGTCGATCATCTCCAGGACCCGTTCACGAATCTGTTTCTTCCCCATCCCCTGAATGGTAAGGCCGAAGGCGACGTTGTCAAAGACCGTCATATAGCGAAACAGGGCGTAGTTCTGAAAGACGAAGCCGATGCCCCGCTTGGCAGCAGGAATGTCATTGACTCGTTTGCCGTCGATGACGATGTCGCCGCTGTTAGGATTTTCAAGGCCCGCCAGCATGCGCAGGATCGTCGTCTTACCGCTGCCGCTGGGCCCCAAAAGGGCGACGAGCTTGCCCTTCTCGACGCCAAAGGAAACGTCCCGCGAGGCGTGGAAGGAGCCGTAATTTTTTTCAATATGCTTCATCTCGACGTACATGACATCACCTCCTATGATGGCTTGTGGAGCTTCGATTCAAAGAATACTCTCAGCAAGAGAACGCCGACGGCCAATAGCACCAATAAGGACGACACGGCAAAGGCTGCCGTAATGGCGTCGGCCGATCCCGACTGGTAGAGGGCATCGATTTCAAGGGGCAGGGTAAAGGTTTCGCCCCGCAGTTTCGACATGGCACTGACAGCACCGAATTCGCCGAGGGCCCGGGCCGAACAGAGGACGATGCCGTACAATAAGGCCCATTTGATCTGCGGCAGAGTTATGCGGAAGAAAATCGTCCTGCCCTTGGCCCCCATGAGGGCCGCCGCCTCTTCTTCATCGCGGCCGTTGGCGTGAAGGACTGGGATGATTTCCCGGAAGACGAAGGGAAAGGTGACGAAAATCGTCGCCAAGATGACGCCGGGAACGGCGAAGACGATTTGAATATCGGTCCCTAAATAGTCGTTCAGGACTTCAATCCACTGACCAATCCAGCCCATGCGGCCGAAGGTCATGATGAAGGCCAGGCCGGCAATGACCGGCGAGACAGAAAAAGGGATGTCGATGAGGGTCGTCAACAAGTGCTTTCCCCGGAAATCGAATTTTGCGATGGCCCAGGCGGCACAGAGGCCGAAGACGGTATTGACGGCGACGGCAATGACCGTGGCAATCAAAGTCAGGCGCAGGGCCGACAGGACGTAAGGCGTCGTAAGGGCTCTGACATAGAAGGCCCAGCCTTCGGCCAGAGAATTGACCAGGACCGAAATGAGGGGCACGATGAGCATGATGACGACGAAGACGACGCTGATGCTCAGTAAGAGTATTTCTGTCTTGCTGTGCTTCATGATTCCCCTCCTCTACTGAACGCGGCGAGCCTGCCAGACCTGAATCATATTGATGGAAAAGAGCATGGCAAAGGCGATGATAAGCATGACCAGGGCGATGGCCGTAGCACCGGCATAGTCGACATAATTGAGCTTCTGCATGATGACGTAGGACACGACCTGAGTATGATTGCGGGCACTGTTGCCGGCAATGTAGATGACACTGCCGTATTCACCGAGGCCCCTGGCAAAGGCCAGGCCGAAGCCGGTCAAGAGAGCCGGCCGCAGTTCGGGAAAGATAATGCGCCGGAAGATGGTGAACTTCGATGCGCCGAGCATACTGCCCGCCTCTTCATAGGTCGGATCCAAGTTTTCCAAGACCGGCTGAATGGAGCGGACGACAAAGGGTATGCCGACGAAGACCAGGGCGATGACCAGGCCGATATGGGTATAGGCAATGGAAATGCCGTACTGGGCGAAGAAGCTGCCGAAGAAGCCCGTATCGGCATAGAGCTTCGATAAGGTAATACCGGCAACGGCTGTCGGCAAGGCAAAGGGCAGCTCGATGACGCCGTTTAAGAGGGCCTTGCCGCGAAATTCATAGCGGACCAGGACCCAGGCTAAGATAAAGCCGAAGAACGAATTGATCAGCGCTGCCAAGAAGGAGCTGCCGATAGTCGTTATGAAGGCATTGCGAATGGCGCTGTTGGTGATGAGCTTAGCGTAGTCATTGGCCGTCAACTGAAAGGCGTGGCCTAAAATCGACATCAACGGGATGAGTATCAATAAGGACAGCATGGCTAAGGTCACGCCCATGGTCAGGCCAAAACCGGGAATAATTCGGTTTCGCCCGCCCGCCGGGTTTGAAAATGGATTCATCTGCATCCCTCCTTATTGACTGCCATCGACATCAGCCATGATTTTATCAAACATAGCATCATCGTCGAAGAATTTGACATAGGCTGCCTCCCAGCCGCCGAAGTCGCTGATGCGCGTCAACTTGACGTTAAGATCAAAGCGGTCGGCATAGCGCCGGAGAATATCCGGGTTGGACGGCCTGAAGTCGTTCTTGGCGGCCAGTTCCTGGCCTTCATCGGAATAGAGGTAGCGCAGGTATTCTTCAGCAGCCTGTTCGTGACCCTTGCGGCGAGCCAGCCGATCGACGACGGCTACACTGGGCTGAGCCAAGATGCTGATGCTGGGTACGACGAGTTCAAAGCGGCCGGGATATTCGCGCATCGTATAGAGCGCTTCGTTCTCCCAGGCAATGAGGACGTCTCCCTGCCCGTTTTCGACGAAGGTCGTCGTCGAGCCCCGGGCACCGGCGTCCATAACGGTGACATGACGGTAGAGGTCGGTCATGAAGGCCCGGGTCTTGATTTCATTCCCCCCGAAATGATCAAGGCCCCAACTCCAAGCGGCCAAAAAGTTCCAACAGGCACCGCCGCTGCTCTTAGGATCGGGCGTAATGACACTGACGCCGGATTTCGTCAAATCGTCCCAGTCGCGTATCCCCTTAGGATTCCCCTTGCGAACCAGAAAGACGATGGTCGACGTGTACGGCGCCGAATCATCAGGCAGTTCCTGCTGCCAGCCGGCGTGGATCAGTCCGGCCCGTTCTAAGCGCTCGACGTCATAGGCCAGGGCCAGGGTGACGACGTCAGCCCGGCTGCCTTCGATGACCGACCGGGCCTGACTGCCCGACCCGCCGTGAGACTGGACGATACGGATGTCCTTCCCGGTCTGCGCTTTATAATGCTTCTGAAAGGCTTCATTATATTCTTTATACAGTTCACGCGTTGGATCATACGAGACGTTGGTCAAGGTAAGCGTGTCCTCATCAGTTCCTCGACCGCAGCCGGCCAAGAGACCGGCCGCCGTGAGGACTGCCGTGACAGTCAGTACCGCTATGATTTTTTTGTGCTTCATATCTTTTCCCCCTCGATACCGACTGCAGGGCCTTACAGCCCTTCTTCAAATAATGACGTTGATAAATAGCGCTCGCCGCCGTCCGGCAGGAGGACGACGATGGTCTTGCCCTCATTTTCCGGACGCTTGGCGACGGTCAGAGCCGCCGCTAAGGACGCGCCTGACGAAATACCTACCAAGAGGCCGTCGGTCTTGGCCACTTCCCGGGCCTGTTCATAAGCAGCTTCGTTCGATACATCGATCACATCATCTACGAGTGACATATCGAGAACGCTGGGAATGAAGCCGGCGCCAATCCCCTGAATGGCGTGGGGCCCGGGCTTTCCGCCGCGAAGGACGGCCGAATCTTTCGGCTCGACGGCGACGATCTGCACGTCCCGGTTATGGCTTTTTAACCCCTCAGCCGTACCGGTAATGGTGCCGCCCGTCCCGACGGACGAAATGAAGATGTCGACGGTGCCGTCCGTATCGCGCCAGATTTCTTCGGCCGTCGTCGTCCGGTGGATGGCCGGATTGGCCGGATTGTCGAACTGCTGCGGAATGAAGGCATTGCCATAAGACTTTCGCAGTTCTTCGGCCTTGCCGATACTGCCGCGCATCCCCTCGATGCCCGGTGTCAGCACGACTTCAGCCCCCAAGGCCTTGACGATTTTCTGCCTTTCCAGGCTCATCGTGTCCGGCATGGTCAAGATCAGGTGCAGGCCCTTCACGGCGGCGGCCATGGCCAGGCCTATTCCGGTGTTGCCGCTCGTCGGTTCGATGATGACCGTATCCTTATCGATCTTGCCGGCTTGTATCCCGGCGTCGATCATGGCCACGGCCACTCGGTCCTTGACGCTGCCCAAGGGATTGAAGTATTCAAGCTTGGCCAGGACCCGGCCTTTGATGCCGTGTACCTCCTGCCAGCGAGTCAGCTCCAAGAGCGGCGTATGGCCGACCAGGTCGGTCACGTGTTTTGCGATATGCGCCATAAGATTCCTCCATATTGCCAAAAGAAAAGCGCCACCTGTGATAAGCAGATGGCGCAAGAAATAAACGTATGCCCATGACTTCATCTGCCAGGTAAAATCCTGCTGGAATTGGCACCTTACATGCGTAGGTTGCCGCAGCGTCGTCGGGCCAGTCCCTCGGCTGCTCTGGATGAATAGGTTCGTATTGTATTGTCCTATGACAGATGGCTGTACAATACGATTATATCGTACAACACATGATGGTCAAATTTTTTAAGTACCCCATGATGACATACCTCATTCTTATACAATGTATACAACAACGATTCGCTTGAAACGTTACTGGAATTGTACACTTTGTAAGGCTTCTTGTCAAGGTGTTTTATGAAAAAAATGAAATAAAAAGTTAAAATAACCTATAAAAAGCCCGTCACAGACCTTCATTAAAAAGTAAGGCGCATTTGATACCAAACGGCTCCGCCGTGTTCCGACGTACTGAGGCCTTCATTTTCAAAGCCGAATTTAGCATAATAATGCAAAAGTTTCTCCTTACAGGTCAGGACCAGTCCTTGGCGGCCTTCTTTGCGGGCGTCATCGATAGCTTTCGTGAGGAGTAATTCAGCATATCCGCGCTTCCGATAACTTGAAAGTGTGTTGACGCCGAATATCATCTGCCAGGCGCCCTTTTCATCGTGGAGCGACGCATCGCCATAGAGGTCATCGGTCAAATCTCGTTTATCCGTAACCATACCGTCGACGAAAGAAATCAGGGTTCCGTCGTCGCCAAAGAGCAGCCAAAAATGCCGGCCAAAGTAGGAAATACGGTCACGCAGCCGTTCTTCCGATGCAGCTTCGGCCGCTGGAAAACAAGCGGCTTCTACGGCGGCAACCGCCTTGAGATCGTCGAGAGTTGCCGTTCTGATATTCATACCATCGCTCCTTCCGTCACAGCCCGCCTGCCCCCTGCAGTCGGACCCGATGAAACGTATATTTCAACTATTATATCGTAAACGCCGAAAAAAAGCTACTAAGAAAACTCGCGGTGACACCGGCCTTTCTGAGTCTGCCGAGAGTCGAAGAGCCTTCCGAAAGATTCGAAAAACTGTTATTTTTACCGAAAAAAACGTATCAAGGCGGCAGATACAGCAAAGGACCTGCATGAAGGTTTCCCCCTCACACAAGTCCTTTTCAGCAGTCTTTATTACGTCTGTTACGCCTCAGTGTTCGTTTACACTGACACGACCTTCTTCCCTGGCTGCGTGATCGGCTGCCATGCGGCGGAGCCGTTTATTGCGCCGTACCTCAGCTTTCCGGTTCTTTTCCTTTATGTTGGCCACGACGGTCCTGGCCAGCCAGCCCATGAGACAGCCGGTCAAGAGGATTTTAACAGCCAGTAAATCCCAAGACGTGGACAAAAGCAGTGCCAAGACGACGAAGAAAGCCGTAACGAGCGTTTTAGTCATGAATCGATGCATCTCCCTGTAAACGTACATAAATAGCCTCAAATTGAATCTAATTATACACGCTTTTCAGGAATAAAACAAGCCGTAATCGCAGGGGCCACTTCCCTTGCGTAAAGGCTAAATTTGGGCAAAGAGTTTTTCTTTGGTCCGTTCGGCTTCAGCTTTGATCTTTTCGATGTCGAGTTTGGTAAACTCTTTGTTCCGCAGGAGGACTTCGCCGTTTACCAAGACCGTGTCGACGTCCATGCTGTTGGCACTGTAAGCCATGAGGCTGAGAGCGTCGTGTTTGGGGTACCAGTGGAGGCCTTCGCGGTCGACTAAGGTGATGTCGGCTTTGTAACCGGCTTCGAGTTTGCCGATATCGGTGTAGCCCAGGCATTTGGCCCCGCCTTCAGTCAGCATGTTGATGGCCGTTTCAGCCGGGATGACCGTCGGATCGAGGGTGTTGGCCTTATGGACTAAGGCAGCTAAATGCATTTCTTCGACGATGTCGAGGTTGTTGTTGCTCGAGGCGCCGTCCGTACCGAGGCCGACGGTGATGCCCTTTTTCAGCATCTTGGCAATGGGTGCAAAGCCGCTGGCCAGTTTCAGGTTGCTGCCCGGGTTGTGGGCGACGCGGACGTGTTTTTTCAGCATAATGTCCATATCGTCGTCATCGACCCAGACGCAGTGGGCGGCCAGGCAGCCCGTATCGAAGAGACCCAATTCGTTGAACCAGGCAATAGGCGATTTGCCGTACTGCTTCTTAATGTTTTCGACTTCGCCCTTCGTTTCCGACAGGTGGGTATGGATTTCAGCCCCTAATTCGTGGGCCAAGTCGACGACGCGGGAGAGGTATTCCGGCGTATTGGTGTAGGGCGCATGAGGTCCAAGCATGACCGTAATGCGGCCGTCCCCTTTTTTATGCCAGTCTAAAAAGAGCTGTTTATTTTCTTTGAGGGCCGTTTCGGCGCTGGGCGTAATGCCCGTCATGCCCCGGCTCAGGCAGGCCCGGATCCCCGACGCGTCGACGGCGCGGGCAACGTCGTCCATGAAGAAGTACATGTCGGCAAAGGACGTCGTGCCGCAGCGAATCATTTCGGCGATGCCGAGCATGGTCTGGGCGTAGACGACGTCACCGTCGAGTTTGTCTTCGGCCGGCCAGATTTTCTTCTGGAGCCAGTCCATGAGCTGCATGTCGTCAGCATAGCTGCGGAAGACGGTCATGGCGATGTGGTTATGGGTGTTGACGAAGCCCGGCAGGGCCAACATATGCCGGCCGTCGATGACTTCATCGTAATCCGACGCCTGGGGGTTTTCGGGAAAGCCCGTAATGACGGCGCCGTCGATGGCGATATTCTGGTCTTCTGTGACCTTGTGGTCCCGATAGAGGCCGACGTGCTGAATCAGTTTTTTCATCCTAGTCCGCTCCTATCAGTCGAGATTCAAGTATTTACGCTGTTCTTCGCTGAGGGTATCGATGGCGTAACCCATGGAAGCCAATTTAATCTTAGCAATGTCGTCGTCGATTTCATGGGGCAGGACGTAGACGTGGTTTTCCAGTTCCGTATGATGGTCGAGGATGTATTTGGCAGCCAGGGCCTGAACGGCAAAGGACAGGTCCATGATTTCAGCCGGATGGCCGTCACCGGCAGCCAGGTTAACCAGACGGCCTTCTGCCAAGAGGTTGACGACGTGGCCGTTGGGGAGTTCGTAGCCTTCGATGTTGTGGCGGGCTTCAAAGTGGCGGACTGAGAGGGCTTCCAATTCAGGACGGTTGATTTCAACGTCGAAGTGACCGGCATTGGCCAGGACGACGCCGTCTTTCATATTCTTCATGTGTTCGCCGCGGATGACGTCTTTATCGCCGGTCAAGGTGACGAAGATATCGCCGACTTTGGCAGCTTCAGCCATGGGCATGACTTCAAATCCGTCAAATACGGCTTCAATGGCTTTAATCGGGTCGACTTCGGTGACGATGACGTGAGCGCCGAGGCCTTTGGCACGCATAGCGCAGCCCTTGCCGCACCAGCCGTAGCCGGCGACGACGACTTTCTTGCCGACGACAGTCAGGTTGGTCGTGCGCATGATGCCGTCCCACGTCGACTGGCCCGTACCGTAGCGGTTGTCGAAGAGATATTTGCAGTACGAATCGTTGGCAGCAATCATGGGGAACTTCAGCTGGCCGGCTTTATCGAGACCGTGAAGGCGATTGACGCCGGTCGTCGTTTCTTCCGTGCCGCCCAGGAGATTTTCCATAGCGTCGCTCCGCGTCGTGTGGAGCAGATGGACCTGATCGCCGCCGTCATCGATGATGATGTCCGGCTTATGGTCGAGGGATTTATTGAGGAAATCGAAGTATTCTTCATCGGTCGCGCCGTACCAGGCATAGACCGTCAGGCCGTCTTCGACGAGGGCTGCGGCGACATCGTCCTGGGTCGACAAGGGGTTGCTGCCGGTGACGATGACCTTAGCGCCGGCCCGGTGGAGGACTTCGGCCAGGTATGCCGTCTTGGCTTCAAGATGGACGCTGACGCAGATGGTCTTTCCTTTAAAGGTCTGTTCGGCTTTTAATCGGTCACCAATTGCATTGAGGGCCGGCATGTGCCGGTCGACCCAGTTGATCTTTTCATGGCCGCTCTTAGCTAATTTGATATCGCGAATAATTGATTCCATACGGTTCATACCTCTTTCTATAATGAATTCTTTTCAAAAAATGCTTGTACGGCCGCCGTGTCGGGGCGGTCGATGACGCCCTTTTCGGTGACGATGGCCCGGATATTTTCATGGGGCGTCACGTCAAAGGCCGGATTGAATACCGGCGTATCGGAAAGGGCCGATGCAGCACCGCCAAAGGAGCGGACTTCGTCGTGATTCCGTTCTTCAATGGGAATCTGACTGCCGTCGGCAATGGACCGGTCAAAGGTCGACAGGGGCGCTGCAATGTACAGGGGGATGTCCAGGACCTTGGCCATGAGGGACAGGCCGTAAGTCCCGATTTTATTGGCCGTATCGCCGTTGGCGGCAATGCGGTCGGCACCGACGATGATGGCGTCGACGCCCTTCTCCTTCATCGTCCAGGCAGCCATGTTGTCCGTAATGAGGGTGACCGGAACACCGCCTGTCATGAGTTCAAAGGCTGTCAGCCGCGCTCCTTGGAGAAGGGGCCGCGTTTCATCGGCATAGACCATGGCGACTTTCCCGCGGCGATGGAGCTCGGTAATGATGCCGAGGGCCGTGCCGACGCCGGCTGTCGCCAGGGAACCGGCATTGCAGTGCGTCAGGAGAGTCAAGGGACGATCCCCTTTCCCGATTTCATCGGCACCCCAGCCGGCCATGGCCGTATTGATAGCCACATCGTCGGCATGGATGGCCTTGGCCCTTTCTTCCAATATCCCGACGAGGACCTCAGGACTTTCGCCGCCGTGATGTTTTGCGCAGGCCATCATCTGTTCCAAGGCCCAGTGAAGGTTGACTGCCGTCGGCCGGGCCCCGTCAAGGGCCGTGCAAATATCCTGAAGGGCCGTCAAAAAGGGCTTGTCCCCCTGCCCTTCACAGAGAGATTGGGCGCCTAAGACGACGCCGTAAGCTGCGGCGACGCCGATGGCCGGAGCACCGCGGACGGCCAGGACGGAAATGGCCTTATGGACGTCCTGCCAGGTCGTACAGGTCAGGTAGGTTTCGGTAAAGGGCAGGACCGTCTGATTGAGGAGATAGAGGGTCCCCTTTTCCCAGCGCAAGGTTTCCATTATACCGTAAAACCTCCGTAAGCCTGGAGCGTGTGGTGGCAGGCACAGTCGTCGTCATCGGGATAATTTTCGATGCTCTTTAAAATGAGCTGGCGCAGACGCAGGGAGCTTTTGGCCATGGCATCGACGACTTCTTCATGAGTCAGGGGCTTGTCGGAAATGCCGGCGGCAAAGTTGGTGACCATGGAGACCGTGGCGTAGCAGATTTCCGCTTCCCGGGCCAGGCAGACTTCGGGAACGTTGGTCATGCCGACGATATCGCCGCCGAGTTTTTGGAACATGCGGATTTCAGCCGGCGTTTCAAAGCGCGGCCCTTCGGTGCAGACATAGGTACCCTTATCATGAAGGCGGCAGTCCCCCAGTTCAGCAGCGGCCGCTACGACGTGACGACGCAGGGTCGGGCAGTAGGGCTCGGTCATGTCGACGTGGACGACGCCGTTGGCTCCGCCGTCGAAAAAGGACGTGTGACGGCTCTTGGTAAAGTCGATGAACTGGTCGGGCAGGACGAAATCGCCGGGCTTTTGATCCGGATTCATGGAGCCTACGGCCGTCGTCGCCAAGATGGCCGTAACGCCGAGGCGCTTCAGGCCGAGGATGTTGGCCCGATAGTTGATGAGGTGCGGCGGAATGGAATGCATCCGGCCGTGACGGGCTAAAAAGATGAGGTCCCGATTTTGATAGGTTCCCTTCCAATAACGAATGCTCCCGTAATAGGTGTCCATGTATCCTTCGCGGACGTTGGACAAAATCTTCGGGTCACAGACGCCGGTACCGCCGATGATGGCAATGAGTCCCATGATAAAACCTCCCTTTATAAATTGAAGATCAATGCGTATCTGTCCCTGCCTTTTCGTACAAGGCAGCTAATTCGTCGTGGGACAGGGTATACTTGGCGCCGCAGTAGTGGCAGGTCATTTCAACCTGGGGATCCTGCAAGAGGGATTCTTTGTCTTCCGGGCGCAGGGATAACAAGGCACTTTCAAAGCGCTGGCGTGAGCAGGTGCAGCGCCAGTAGAGATGCTGACGGTACAATTCTTTATAATGCATACCGCCGAGGATGATGTCAATCAGGCCTTCTCCCTTAGGATGATCCTTGAGGTAGGTCGTCAAGGCGCCGACCTGGGTGATATTGGCTTCGACGCGGGCCAAGTCTTCGTCTTTAGCACCGGGCAGGGCCTGGACGAGGAAGCCGCCGGCAGCGGCAATGGTGTAATCCCTGTCGACGAGGACGCCTAAGTTGATCGTCGACGGCACCTGTTCCGACGTATAGAGATAATAGGCAATGTCTTCGGCAATTTCACCGGATACGAGGTCGGCCTGGCTGGTATAGGTCGTCGTCTTGGGCGTAAAGCGGGTCACGGTCAGTTGGCCGTTTCGTCCGACAGCAGCCGAGACGTCGAGTTTGCCGTTCGGTTTTAATGGCAGATCTATTGTCGGATTATCGACGTAGCCGCGAAGCTTATTGGTATCGAAGCAGTCGGCATGGACGGCGCCTAAGGGACCGTCGCCGGCAATCTTGATGGATACGCCTTCATGGTTCTTATAGTCCCCGGCGAGAAGGGCTGCACCGGTCATGGTCCGGCCAAGAGCGGCACAGGCCACGGGCGATAAGTTGTGGCTCTGGCGGGCTTTTTCCACGATGCCTGCCGTAAAGGCGATGGACACGCGAATGGCCTCATCTGATGTATAGTGAATAATTTGATTGTCTCTGATCATAATCGATTCTATCCTTTCTCTACAAATCCAATCCTTATTATACAACATCTGTCCACCCCTAGCCAGTAGTGCCCCGAAAAAGGTCGCCCTCCCGGCCGAGGCCTGCTGCCGACCCCTTTCCTTTTATTCAATTATGTTATTTAAAATTGATAAAGTCTTTCATCAGTCCCGGCAGGAATTTGCCTCCTCCGTCCCGAATATTATTAGGAAGCAGTCAAGAAGGAGTGATATCTGTGAATACGGAAAAGAAAACGGTCCCTGCATTACAGGAAACCTATACGGACGATGTCAAAGAAATGGCCCTCTGCCAGTCAGCTCCGACGCCGGAAGATGACGACCCGGAAGCGCCTTATATGGCATCGGACATGTATCAGCGCATCGTCGCCCTGATCAACAACTTTGAATCGGAACTCCCCGATACGATGCAGGCCGGCGGCCGCCTGGTCTCAGCCGGCGACATTACCTTCAGCATTCAGGATATCGGCTACTGGGACCCGAATATGATCGTCTTTTACGGCGAGCTCTCCGACGGCTCGGCCGTCGAACTGGTCCAGCACCTGTCCCAGCTCAACCTGCTCTTGGTGGCTGTCCCCCGAAAGGATGACGTCAAACAACCGCGCCGGGTCATCGGCTTTACCCAAAAAGCAGAACCGGACATCATACACGATTCAGACGATTGATTACTATTACGAAAGGATATGCTTAATGAAACACGAACTTCCCTATTTCCACATCGGTGCTGCCTACGGCGGCAATCAGGACTGGCTCACAGACCGCATGATGAACCTCGGCGGCTGCGCTGCCGTAACGGCCTGCGATTCGTCGATTTATTTCACCCTCTATAAAGACGCGAAAGGTCTTTATCCCTACGATGCCGATGAGGTCAGCCGGAAGGATTATATTGCCTTTACGGACGTGATGAAGCCTTATCTCCGTCCGCGCTGGGGCGGCATCGACCGCCTCGACATCTATATGGACGGCATGGGCCGATTTCTCGCCGACCGCGGCGAAACCGACATCGCCATGGACCCTTGGTCCGGCGACAAGACGGCCGAGGAAACGAAAGAAGTCATCAAGGCTCAAATCGACGGCGGCTGGCCCATTCCCCACCTCGTCCTGCACCATGCCAACCCTAATTTCAAGTTCTACGACTGGCACTGGTTCTTACTGACGGGCTACACCGAATTCGACGGCGACTTCATGGTCAAAGCCGTCACCTACGGTTCCTGGCGCTGGCTCGACTTCAACGGCCTGTGGAATACGGGGCACCGCAAAAAAGGCGGCCTCATCCTCTTCCGTCGCCCGTAAGCCCCCATCCTGCCAGACATGCAAAAATGCTCCGATTATCTCTCGCTGCTGCGACGGATAACCGGAGCGTTTTTTTATTTCATGAAATCGGCTGTCCGAAGCCACTGACGAACGGCATCGGGCGCTTCGTCCATATCACTGTGGTGGAGGACAAAACCTTCGTAGACGGCAGCGTCCGGCTCCAAATAAGCAATGTCTTCGACGGTATCGGCAAAATCGCTGTCACCAGACGAGGCGACGGCGTACACCGTCTTGCCGGACAAATCAGTCTCGGTCAGGAAGGACTCGACCGGTTCCGGCAGGGCATCCCACCAAATGGGATACACCAGGACGACCGTATCGTAGCCGCTCATATCTCCGACATGACTTTTCAGCTCCCGCCCTTCACGACGGACGGTATCGGACTTTTCATCGCGGATCAGGGCATCGTAGTCCGCGGAATAAGGCTTGGCAGAGAGAATCGAAAAGACGTCACCGCCGGTCTCCTTGGCGATTTCATTGGCAATGACGGCATCATTTCCGATGATTTCACCGTCTTTGACATTGAGGCTGGCCGAGGCCATGACGTCGTATTCCGTCGAATGAATCTCTTTGGCGTCCGTATTGTCAGGATAGGTAAAGTAAGCAATGAGTACGCGTCGGGGATTTCCCTGACCGTTATGGACGACAGCCGTCGACACGGGCTGCTTTTCAGTTTGGGCAAGGGTCTCCCGGTGGGTATCGTTATCGGTCCGAGCCGGCCCCCTGGCACAAGCCGAAAGGATGAGCATCAAAACGAGGGTTCCCACGAGGACTGCAGCGCGTTTTACCATAGAAATATCTCCTATCATCGAATATCGTATCTATAATTTATATTATACGATAGTAAGATTCCCTTGTAAAATAACAGTCCGTGCAGCTGTGGCTCTTGCCAGTGCAAAAAAGGCCTGCACCAAAGGATGCAGGCCTTTATAAAAAACTAAGAACGCTTGATGTGGAACCAGGCGGCATACATCGTCGGCAGGACCAAGAGGGTCAGGACGGTGGCCACCAGGAGACCGCTGGCAATGGCCACGGCCATGGGGCCCCAAAAGACGCTGGTCATCAAGGGGACCATGCCTAAGATAGCCGCCGCTGCCGTCAGCATGATAGGCCGGAAGCGCAGGACCGCCGAATCGATGACGGCATGCCAGGGATCTTCCCCGTCGGCCATGTGCTTTTCGATCTGGTCGAGGAGGATGATGGAATTGCGGATGATGATGCCCCCTAAGGCCAGGATGCCGAGGTAGGCGACGAAGCCCAAGGACTGTCTGAAGATCAGCATCCCCAGGGAGACGCCGATGAGGCCCATGGGCGCCGTCACTAAGGTCAGCCCCATGAGGGGCAGGCTCCGGAGCTGGAACATGAGCAGGGTCATGATGATAATGATCATGACCGGCACCGGTCCTAAGAGGTATTTCAAGGATTTTTCACTGTTTTCCAGGGAACCGTCGACTTCGACGTCGTAGCCAAAGGGCATATTTTCACGGATATCGGCAATGGAATCGTAAGCCTTTTGCGTCGCATCATCGGCTGTTCCCGACTTGATGCCGCCGTTAATCGTAACGGTGGGCTTCAGGTTGCGGCGCCAAATGAGGCCGTCTTCGCCCTGATAGGAAATGCGGGCGATCTGTTCCAAAGGAACGTAGCCGGCTTGGCCGACGTAGACCGGCAGGCTCTTGACAGCCGAGAGATCTTTGCGGTCCTTATCGTCGAGGCGGAGCTGGATGTCGATGGTCTTATCCGGTGCATAGTACTGCGCCACCGTCGCCCCGGACAGTTCCGTATACAAGGTCTGGGCAATGTCCTGTCCGGAAACGCCCATGGCCCTCAGTTTATCCTGGTCGAGCTCGACGTGCATGACCTTGTCCTTCTGATTCCAGTTAAGGAAGACATTTTCCGTATTCGGGTCTTTGGAGATGCGGTCGGCAATTTCCTGGGCATAGGCTTTGACCTTATCCTTGTCGTAGCCCGAGACGCGCAGCATGATGGGATAATCCGACGGCGGCCCCAGGGAGATGTGCTTAATATTGCTGCGGACGTTGGGGAATTTGTCAGCCAACTCCGTCTTCAGCGACGCCGCCAGGGCTTCCCGAGATTCCGTATCCTTGGCGACGACGACGAACTGAGCGTAATTATCGGCCGGAAGGACAGGCTCGACGGTCAGGACGAACCGCGGTGCCCCCTGCCCGACGTGGTAGGAGTAATTCTTCAGCTTATCCTGCTGGCCGTCGAGGTACTGGGCCAGGCGGGATGCTTCCTTCTGAGTCGCCTCCATGGACGAGCCTTCGGGCAGGGTCATTTCAACGATCAGTTCCGGCCGCAGGGACGGCGGGAAAAATTCTTTCGGGATGAAATAAATCAACCCGGCAGAAATGACGAAAGCCGCTGCCGTCCCGCTGATGACCACTTTTCGGTGGGTCAGGCACCAGGTCAGTACCTTCCTGAAAAAGACGTAGAACCGGCTGGTGTAGAGCTTTTTGGGTTCGTCTCCCTCCCGCTGTTTGGGCTTGATGAGGTAATAGCCGAAGAGGGGCGCTACCATGACCGACACGATCCACGACAGGACCAACGCCGCCGTGATGACCGGAAACAGGGCTTTACAAAATTCAGCGGCAGCACCGTCGGAAAAAGCGACGGGAATGAAGCCAGCGCAGGTAATGAGGGTCCCGGTCAGCATCGGTTTAGCCGTAGCCCGGAAAGCGTAGCAGGCGGCGTCGATGCGGCTCCTCCCCTTTTCAAGCTGAACGGTCATCATTTCGACGGCGATGATGGCGTCGTCGACGAGGAGGCCCAAGGCGATGATCAGGGCCCCTAAGGAAACCTTATGAAGGTCGATGCCGGCTATTTCCATGATGCAGAAAACGCCCGTCAGGACTAAGGGAATGCAGAAGGCGACGACCAGGCCCGTCCGCAGCCCCAGGGTGATGAAGCTGACGACAAGGACGATGGCAATGGCTTCCCACAGGGTTTCCGTAAAGTCACTGATCGATTCCTTTACGATTTGCGGCTGGTCCGACACCTGGTCCAGTTCCATGCCGGCCGGCAAATCGGTTTTGACGCTGGCTTCGAGCTTTTTCAGATTTTCGCCGAGCTTTAAATTATTGCCGCCGTCCTTCATGGCCAGGGCGATGCCGACGGCAGGCTTGCCGTTATAGAACATCTTGGGGTCGGCCGGTTCGGTGTAGCGCCGTTCGACGGTTGCGATGTCGCCTAAGCGGAAGACGCGGCCGTTGGCATTGATGGGCAGATTGCGGATGCCTTCGACGTCTTTAAAGACACCGGACAGGCGCAGGTAGACGTTGTCCGACTCGGTGCTCACCATGCCGGCCGGCGTCATGTCATTCTGGCCTTTGACGGCATTGGCAATGACCGTCGGCGGGATGCCTAATTCGGCCAGTTTGGCGTTGGCCACTTCAATATAGATCTTTTCCGACTGTTCGCCGACGAGTTCGACCTTACTGACGTCGTCGACGTTCATCATCATGCGGCGTATCTTTTCGGCTTTCTGCCGCAGTTCTTCATAGGAATAGCCGTCGCCCGTGAGGACATAGATAGAGCCGAAGACGTCGTCGAAACGATCGTCATAATAAGGGCCGTAGACACCGTCGGGCAATTCACGCTTGACGTCTTCCGTCAAATTGCGGACTTCGTGCCACGTGTCGCGGATGCTGCTTTGCGGCGCCTGATCGTCTAAATTGACGTAAATGACCGATTGCCCGGGACGAGAATAGCTCTTGAGGTAATCGAGATGCGGCGTGTCCTGGAGCTTCTTTTCAATCTTATCGGTCACCTGTTCTTCCATCTGCTCTGCCGTGGCTCCCGGCCAGGCGACGGTGACGATCATGGTCCGCACGGTATACGTCGGGTCTTCCATGCGGCCGAGCTTGACGTAGGAAAAGACGCCGGCAATGGCCACGAGGATGATGAAATACCAGACTAAGGCCCGGTTACGGAGGGATACTTCTGATAAGTTTCTCATGTATCTGCCCCCTCAGTGCGGACTTTTTCGCCGGCCCGGAGTTTATGGACGCCGGCCGTGACGACGACATCGCCCTTGTGAAGGCCTGTGACCTTGACGCTGTTGTCGCCAAAGGTTTCGACGGACACATTTTGAAGGGTCAAGGTCTTATCCTTGCCGACAACCCAGACCTGAGGCGTACTGCCCGTCTGATAGATGGCCGATAAGGGCAGGACGACCGCATCGGCAGCAGCCTGTTCTTCGCCCGCATTGGCAACGGAAGCCGTCATGCCCAGCTGCAGTCCCTGGGGCGGATTGGGCAGGGCAATATTGACTTCATAAGTCCGCGACACGGGATCGGCCATAGGCGCCACTTCACGGACAACGCCGGAGACGTTTTGATTCTGAAGAGCCCAAAAGGAGACGGCCACGGCCTTGCCGACGGGAAAGTCGGCTAATTTATTTTCCGGTACGTTAATGGTTACTTCTAAGTCGCCGTCATGGACCAAGGTCACGACGGGCTGGCCGGCCGGAACGACTTGCCCCACTTCGGCGCTGACCGCGGCAATGACGCCGTCGGCATCGGCTGTGAGCTGGGTATAGGCCAGCTGGTTAGCCTGAGCCTGCTGGCCGGCTTGGGCCTGATTATACTGGGCAGCTGCCCGGTCATAAGCCGTCTGGAACTGATCGAGGTCAGCGGCACTGACGGCATCGGAACTGTAGAGTTCCTTGTAGCGCTTTAAATTGGCCTCCGCCAGTTGGAGCTGGGCCGCTGCCGCATCGACTTGGGCCTGAGACTGGTTGACGGCCTGCATGACGTCTTTCGGATCGATGCTCATCAAGACGTCGCCGGCCTTGACCCGCGTGCCGAGCTGGACGTTTCGCGCCGTAATCCGGCCGCCGGCCTGAAAGGACAGTTTGCTTTCATACCGCCCTTTGACCGTTCCCGAATAGGTACCGGCCGTACTGTCGCTGCGCTGCCCCACCGTCATCGTCTTTACCAATTGATCCGGTTCGGCAGCCGTTTGGTCACTGCCGCAGCCGCCCAGGATAAGAGCACTTACGATGGCTCCGGCCATAAAAACGGCCTGTATCTTCTTTCCCTTCCTCATGGTATATCCCCCTCTTTCTGTAAATCGGTCACATCGGCTTCCGCTGCCCGCTCGGCGATGGTGTGCATCATCAAAAACAGCTCGTCAAGCTTTTCTTCTTCAAAGCCTGCGACGAGATGCTCAATCCAAGCCTGTAAAATGGCCTCCAGCTTCGGCTGAAGATCCCACCCCTTAGGCGTCACATAGATGAATTTGAAGCGCCGGTCCCCGTCTTTTTGGCGGCGGCAGACGTAGCCCTTCGCTTCCAAGGTCTTCAGGCTGCGGGCAATCAGCGCCTTGTCGGCTTTAAGGGCCTTGCAGAGCTCATTTTGGCGGCAGCCGTCATAGTCGTACAGTTCCATGAGCGGCACATATTCCGAATAAGACAGGCCCCAAGGCTGACAGGCCTCGGTAATGTAAGCCTGCGACCGGCGGTTGATAATGCCGAAATCGTGACCGGCATATAGGTAATTCATCTCGTTATCCTCCTCTATTAGTTGACTTAATCAACCATTCGCCTACAGTATAACAAACTGACGCATCAAAAGCAAGAAAAAAAAGAGGATGCCCGGGAGGCAATCCTCTTTACAATCTATTATTTTCCTAATTTTTCAGCGATGGCTGCTAATTTAGAGCCGATGACGGGCAGGTTGGCTAAGTCTTTTACGGCCACGGCCCGGAAAGCAAAGATACCGATGAGATAGACGACGGCAGCGGCGGTCATGGCGATGATCGTCGCCAAACCGTTGCCAATCAGGTTGAGCAGGCTGTGATGGATGATCCAGGCCGTACCGGCCATGGCAGCTCCCGCAAGGAACAAGCGGCCGATATAACCCCACTGGACGCCGTAGCCGACGAAGCGGCGGGCAAAATAGAGGTTCAAGGCCGTAGCCACCGCCAAATCGGCGTTGGTCGCCCAAGCGGCCCCGACTTCACCGAGCCAGGGCAAGGCCGTCAGGTGCCAGCTCAAGAAAATCTTGACTACCGCAGCGGCAGCCATATTATAGAGCGGCACCGCTGTCCGTCCCATGCCCTGCAGAAGACCGCTGGTAATCTGCTGAAGGCCGACGAGGAAGACGGAAATAGACAGGACGCCGATAGCAGGCCCGGCAGCCGGCGTAGCATACAACAGTCGTGAAATGGGCAGGGCCAAGACGGCCAGGCCCAGGCAGGCCGGAACGGTAATGACGTTGGCAATCCGCATGGCCGTATGAGTCCGCTTCAAGACGACATTCCGCTTCCCCTGGGAAAAGGCCGCTGAAACGGCGGGCACCAAACTGGTGGCCAGGGAAATGGTCAAGATGGCCGGCAGCTGGACCAGGCCGTTGGCCATGCCCGTCAGGTAGCCGTAGAGGGCTGTTGCCTCATGGGTGCTGTAGCCGGCTGCTTCCAGCCGCAGGGGCACGATAAAGAGGTCGATGCTGGCCACGGCCGGCAGGAGCATATTAGCGGCTGCCACGGGAACGGCTAAGACGACGAGGCGACGGATGATATGCCCCGTCGACTGCATGACGAAGACGCCGTCGTCATCGGGCAGGGGATTTCGCCGGTGTCGGTAATACAAGAAGGCTATGAGTATCAGCCCCGCTGCCGCACCGGGAACGGCGCCGAAGGAAGCGCCGGCAGCGGCCCATTCCAGCCCTTTAGGCAGAAATACCCAGGCCAGGACAAGCATCGTGCAGACCCGGACGAATTGATCGGCCATCTGGGACAGAGCCGTCGGCGTCATGAGCTGCAGGCCTTGGAAGTAACCGCGGAAGCAGCAGACGATGACCGACAGACTGAGGGCCGGCGCCAAAACGGCCAAGGCCGGCAGGGCCCGGCTGTCGCGGACGATGCCAAGCTCGATCATGGCCTTTGCCCCAAAGGGCAGGGCTATGCCGCAGACGACGGCGACGACGGTCATAAAAGCCAGGGTCACGTGGAAGATGCGGCGAACGCCGCTGTAATGACCTCTGGCCGCTTGTTCGGCAATCATGATCGACACGGCGATGGGAATGCCGGCGCCGATGATGCTGAGGAGCAGGATGTAGACCGGATAGGCCATCTGATAGAGGCCGATCCCTTCCCCGCCCAAAAGGCGCGATAAGAAGATGCGGTTCAATCCGCCTAAGATCTTGACGACGATGCCGGCCACGGTGAGGACCATGGCGCCTCGTAAAAAGTTAGTCACGAGAATCCTCCTTTCGGAGGGCAGAAAAGGCCGTCAGCAAGGTCTGGATAAAATCGAGGATATCCGAGATTCCTGCCAGGGACACGCGGACCATGACCGGAATGCCGGGGACGAGGCGGAAGCGGCTGCGCAGGGATTTTTCGAGTTTCGTCAAATCAGGTATATCCGAAACGCGGCGCCATTTGATTTCGAGAACTTCCTTCTTCTGAGCGATGAGGACCATCCCCTGAGACTTGGCTTCGAGACGGGTCGCCGTCACTTGCAGGAGTTTTTCAACATACGGGCTGGGACGGCCGTAGCGGTCTTCCAGTTCGCGACGCAGCTCGTCGAGCTCTTCTTTCGACGAGACGACGGCCAGGCGCTGGTACATGTCGATTTTCTGGCCGCCGTTTTGGATATATTCGTTGTCGATAAAGGCGTCGACGTGGATTTCCATGACCGTTTCCGGCGGCGGCGGTTCCACCTCTTTGCCGGACTGGGCCTTAGCAATGGCCTCTTCCAGCATGTGGCAGTACATGGCAAAGCCGACGCTGGCAATGTTGCCGTGCTGCTCCCTGCCGAGGAGGTTGCCGGCACCGCGGATTTCCAGATCGCGCATGGCAATCTTAAAGCCTGAGCCGAGTTCGGTAAATTCCTTGATGGCCTGAAGGCGCTTTTCGGCGACTTCGGACAAGATCTTATCGCGGCGGTACAGGAAATACGCATAGGCCATGCGGTGGCTTCGGCCGACGCGGCCCCGCATCTGATAGAGCTGGGACAGGCCGAAGTGATCGGCGTCGTAAATGATAATCGTATTAGCATTGGCTACGTCGAGGCCGTTTTCGACCAGACTCGAACAGAGGAGGACGTCATACTTTCCTTCATAAAAGTCGAACATCATCGACTCGAGGAGGCTCCCGGCCATCTGGCCGTGGGCGATGCCGATGGTCACGTCAGGCAAAAGGGCCTGCAGTTCGTCTTTCATGCGCTCGATGGACGCCACGCGGTTATAGACGAAGAAGACTTGACCGCCCCGCCGCTTTTCGCGCATAACGGCGTCGCTGACGATGCGGGCGTCGTATTCGGCAACGTAGGTCTGGACCGGGAAACGGTCCGTCGGCGGCGATTCGATGACCGACATTTCCCGCAGGTTGACCAGGGACATGTGAAGGGTCCGGGGAATCGGCGTGGCACTGAGGGACAAGACGTCGATGTTGGCCGCCCAGGCCTTCCATTTTTCTTTTTGAGCAACGCCGAAGCGCTGTTCTTCGTCGACGACGAGGAGTCCCAGGGACTTGAACTTAACGTTTTTATTGAGCAGGCTGTGGGTCCCGATGAGGACGTCGATGTCGCCGGTCAAGGTCCGAGCCAGGATGGATTTCTTTTCTTTATACGAGCGGAAGCGGTTGAGGACTTCGACGTGGACACCGAAGGGACCGAACCGTTCCATGAAGGTCTGGAAGTGCTGCTGAGACAAGACCGTCGTCGGCACTAAGACGGCGACCTGCTTGCCGGCCGTAACAGCCTTAAAAATGGCCCGCATGGCCACTTCTGTCTTACCGAAGCCGACGTCGCCGCAGACTAAGCGGTCCATGGGCGTCGGTTTTTCCATGCTGCCCTTGATTTCATTGACGGCCTTTAATTGATCTTCCGTTTCTTCATAGGGAAAGGCTTCTTCAAATTCTTTCTGGAAAGGCGTATCCGGCGGGAAGGCATAACCCGGGACGACTTCCCGTTTCGCATAGAGGGCGACGAGTTTTTCGGCCAAATCGGTAATCGACTTCTGGGCCTTAGAGCGTATCTTCTGCCAGTCCGAGCCGCCCATCTTCTGCAGTTTCGGCGTATCGCCTTCGTTGCCGATATAGCGTTGAAGCAGGGATAACTGGTCCGTCGGCACGTAGAGGATGTCTTTCCCGGCATAGTGAATTTCCAGGTAATCTTTGTGGACGCCGTCCATTTCAATGGTCTTGATGCCCATGTAGCGGCCGATGCCGTGGACTTCATGGACGACGTAGTCGCCGGATTTCAGGCTGGTAAAGACGCTGATTTCCTGCCCCTTGGCAACGCGATGGCGCAGGCGCCGTTTCTGAGTGCCGAAGACGTCTCGTTCGGCGACGGCGACGACCTTGGCATAAGGCAGTTCAAAGCCGTCGTGGATTTCCCCTTCGACGATATACATGCCGCCGGCGGCGCTTTTTTCGTCGTCATAGTCTTGTATCGAAAGGTCGTGCTGCTTCATCCAGGCTTTGAGGGAAGCAATTCGTTCCTTGCTGTTGATGACGAAGACGATAGTATTGCCCAAGCTGCGCCAGTGGCCCACTTCTTCTTCGAGGAGGTTGAACTGCTTTTGGAAGCTGGCCATCATCTTGGCGGCAAAGCTGAAGGACTCGTCGATGAGCATATCCGGCACGGATTGAGCCATGAGGGACAAGACGATCTGCGGGACGTTCCGTTCCGGCGAGACCATGTTTTTCCACGACGCCAGAACGCCTTTGTAATCGTCCGATTCTTTGAGGATCTTTTTAAGGCCTTCGCGAATCCGGTTCGGTTCATCCCAAATGATTGTCCCGTCTTCGACGTAATCGAGGAGGGTGTAGGATTCATCATCAGCCGTCGTCAACGACACCGGCAGGATTCGAGCCCGTTCGGCATCGTTCAGGGATTTTTGGCTGTCCACGTCGAAGGCGCGGATGCTTTCCAGTTCGTCGCCAAAAAAAGCCAGCCGCAGAGGCTGCGGTTCATTGACGGCGAAGACGTCGACGATGTCGCCGCGAACGGAAAAATGGCCGCGGCGTTCGACCATGTCGACCCGTTCATAGCCGGCGTCAACGAGGTGCTGCAGTAAGTCATCGCGGTCGTATTCTCCTTGGATTTCGACGTCAATGGCCGCATCGTCGATGCGCTGCGGAGCCATGACGTACTGTGCCGCTTCTTCCGGCGCAGCCAAGACGAGAACCGGATCACCCTGGCGCAGACGGCCCAGGGCTTCCATCTGACGAGCCATCCGATCGAGGCTCTTGGCCGTCGTCGTAAAGACGGCCTTGTCGACGACGGGAAAGTCGAGGATCTTTACGCCGGGCACCAAAAAGGCCAGGTCCGCCTGCCAAGCCGCGGCTTGTTCCCGCGACGGGACGACGAGGACGACCTGACGAGCCCCTTCATGCAGCACTTTAGCGACCAGAGCGCTCTTAACAGAGCCGCTGAGGCCGTAGATGCTGTGACAGCCGGGCTTTGAAAAGGCAGCGCCGGCGGAGCGGATATTTTCATCTTGATTCATCCATTGAAAGAATTGCTTCATGCTTTTTTTACCTCATGACAAAGGGGGCTTTAGTTGCCCAAAGCCCTCAATAGTTATCATCTACTTGCGTGTTTTTTATTATATCATAGTTCATTCGTCCCGACTAGGCACATTATTGTCCCGCCGTTCCCTGCATGATGAAGGCTTCCCGTTCCTTACGACTCATCTTGAGAAGGCTCTTTCCTTTCAGGGTGTCTTCGTAAGACGGAGCGGCTTCACCCATGGTTTCCATCCGCTTTTCGACATCGCGGCGGATCTGAGGCAGCATGTCGTAGAGGTGCTGGCCCGGGCAGTCCGTGCTGTTGACGTCGCGGTGGCCGACGATGGTCGAAGGTCCCGGCGTAATGTCATAGGTTTTGCACAGCCAGGCGACGAGGCCTTCCAGAGCATGAATCTGAGCCGGCGTGGGGATTTCTTTATCAAAGTTCCCCGTGACGTTGATGCCGACCGTATGGTAATTCTGCCCTTCAGCGTGGGCTCCGACCGTCGCTAAAGGACGGCCCCGTTCGATAGTCCCGTCTTTGCGGATGACGTAATGGTAGCCGATGCCGGCCCAGCCGTTAGCTAAGTGGGCCCGGTGAATCGCCGCTGCCGACGTGTCGCCGTCAGGGATGCCAACGTGATGGATGACGATCATATCCGTCTTAGGGCGCAGCAATAAGGGTTCATTGAAGCGGAAATTCGTTTCCCGAATGGCCATGGGTTCGGCCGGCGCTGCATCTGTTGCCGGATGATAAGTCTGCAGGACGCCGCGGGCACCGGCAGGCTTCGCATCCCGCGGGACGCTGCTCACAGCGACGGGCTGAGGCCCTTCTGAAGCAGTCCTCGAGGTATCGGCGTCTCTTCCCTTTTCGGCCGACGCCTTTTTATCAGCCCCCTTTTTCTTTTCACTCGTCTTACCTTTTTCAGCGGCCTTCTTCGCCGCTGCAGACTGACCGGAGTCGGACACGGTTCCGATGGTATAGGCCGCTTCCGTATCCGACGGCGAGGCTCCCAGTGAAAGGCTTGAAAAACCAAAAGCCAGCCACAGCGCAACGGCCAGGGCTGACAGGGTCTTGCTCGTTTTCATATTTAGTACACTTCCCCATGATGATGTTGAATCTGTGAGGTCAAGTTTTCCCACAACGCCTGCGGTTCCGGATGACCGTAGGTGCCCAGAGCAATATGAGGCTTGGCCCGGCCGTGATAGTCGCTGCCGATAGTCGCCATCAGGCCGTGTTCATCGGCAATCCGGCGATAAAAAGCACTCGTAGCTTCATCGTGATAGCTGCAGTAAGCTTCAATGCCGTCGAGGCCGAGGGCGATGAGGGTTTCCGTCAAAGGCCGGTTCTGCTTCATATTGGCACCGGGATGGGCCAATACGGCGACGCCGCCTTGGTCGTGAACAATCTGAACGGCTTTCGAAAAATCCATGAAGGTCATGGGTATAAAGGCCGGTCCCCCCTGGCCGCAGATATCCCAGCCGAAGTTGACATACGGCGCATCGCTGCGGCTGCCTCCCGGCCGGTATGGCGTAAGAGCCGCACAGTCTGCATTGCGCGGATCGGCAAGGGCAACGCGGGCAATGTGCACCGAGGCAATGACTCCGCCGGTACAGAGCTTCCAAATGGCGTCGCGGTCAAGGACGATGCCCAGTGCTTCGACGGCGTCCAATATCTTATCGGACACGTCTTTTCGCTGGCCGTAGACATCCTTTTCAATATCCTCAAATACGGCGGCATCGGGATGGATGCCATAGCCTAAGAGGTGAAAGTTCTTTCCTTCATGCTGGCAGCTGATTTCAATGCCAGGTATAAGCCGCAGTCCCAGACGAGCTGCTTCTTCCCGCGCTTCGGGAATGGCCCGGGTGGAATCGTGGTCAGTGACGGCGACGGCCTGTACCTTGGCGTCAGCGCACTGGCGCATCAAGTCGGTCGGTTCAAATTGACCGTCCATGCTGTATTTTGTATGCATGTGCAAATCAAGCCATGTTTCCATACTCTACACTCCCTCTCTCATTAAGATACCGCCCTTATTATACTACGCATCCCGGCACCTTGCCAGTAAGAAGTAAGTAAGATATGGCTTTATCCGCGAGTCAGCTTATAGATGAGGGCGTTGCAGATAGCAGCGGCAATGGTGCTGCCCCCTTTGCGGCCCTTGGCGACGATATAGGGAACGCCGGCTTCCATGATGACGTCTTTAGCGTATTCGACGTTGACGAAGCCGACGGGAACGCCGATGACCAGGGCCGGCGAAATACGCCCCCCATCGATGAGTTCTTTCAGGCGTAAAAGGGCTGTCGGCGCATTGCCGACGGCGATAATCAGCGGACCTTTGAGCTCTGCAGCCTTATCCATCGAGGCCTGAGCCCGCGTCGTACCGTGCTTAGCAGCAGCGGCAGCCACATCGGCATCGGCCATGAAGCAGACTTTCCGGCAGCCTAATTTCGTAAGGCCGGGCTGACTGATGCCCATGCAGGCCATATTGGTATCGGTCACGATGGTACATCCCGACTGCAAGGCTTCCAAGGCCTTACAGACGGCACCTTCACTAAATCGCAGGTTGCGGACGTAGTCGAAATCGGCACTGGTGTGGACGACGCGCTTGATAATATCCTTTTCATCGGGCGGCAGCCGGATAGGCCCTAATTCGGACTCAATGATTTCCATACTGCGGCGTTCGATGTCGGCCGGTAAAATATGTTCGATTTTCATACATATCAATCCTTTCTGGAAAGGGCCCTGTTTCGGCAGGCATTGGTGAAGTTAGCCGCCCAGTCCTCATTCCCGAGAAAATGGAGGTGGAGATAACTGGCCGCCAGGGTCTCCGTGGCAATGCCTGCCGGCCAACGGCGTTTACTGCCTGCTTTATGAGCCGTAAAGGCATCCCCTTCAAAGGTACTCTTTGAATAATGAAATTCATGGGCCGGTATGGTACTTCCGGCCTTACAGAGGAGGTTATCCTTTTCTGCCTCCAAGGTGACATAGCCGAAGTGCTGGAGGGACGTCGTCAGGAAGGTTTCACCGGACACGGTGCCGACCCAGGCGTATCGCGTCCCGTCGTTCCCCCGAAAATACTGGTGGAGGTACATGAAGCCGCCGCACTCGGCAAAGCAGGGCAGGCCGTCGGCCAGGGCTTGTCCGATGCTGCGGCGCATGGCGTCATTGGCTTCGAGTTCCTTGGCGTAGAGTTCAGGATAACCGCCGCCTAAATAGAGGCCGTCACAGAGCGGCAGAACGTCATCATGAAGGGGGCTGAAACAGATCAGCTCGGCTCCGCATCGGCGCAGGACGTCGAGACTGTCTTCATAATAAAAGCAAAAGGCCTCATCATAGGCAACGGCAATGCGGGTTTTCTCCCCGGCTGTCTCTTTCTCGTCAAGGCTCCCCTTTTCTGAAAGGGGCGGTGCCGCCTTTGCCAATTCCAAGAGACCGTCTAAATCTATATTTTCTTCTGCCGCCTCGGAAAGGCGGGCCATAATGTCTTCCAATTCCTTTATTTCTCCGGCCGTTACCAAGCCCAGATGGCGGCTGGAAAAGGCACAGTCCGGAAGGTCTGGAAAGGAACCTAAGGCCTTAAGGCCCGACGCCGCTTCCCAAGCCTTCTTAAAATGAGCGTACACCATGGGTTTGACGCGGTTTACGATAAAGCCGGCAACATGGCTGTCGGCATAAAAATCGGCCAAGCCCTTTAAGACAGCCCCTAAGGAGAGCCCTGCCCCACGGCCGTCGACGACGAGGACCACCGGCGTATCGGTCGCAGCGGCGACGTCATAGGCACTGGCTTCGTGTCCCCTTCCGACGCCGTCGTAATAGCCCATGGCCCCTTCGATGACCAGAAGGTCCGATTCTCCCCCATGACGGCAAAGGAGCTGCCGAGCCGCTTGGGCCCCTTTCTCGCCGCGGCCGAAGAGGAAGAGGTCGAGGTTGTACGACGGCGTATGGAGGACGCGGCGGTGGAACATGGGGTCGATATAATCTGGACCGGACTTAAAGGCCGTCAGGGAAAGCCCCCTTTTCTTCAAAGCTTCCAGCAGGGCGCAGACGACGGTCGTCTTGCCGCTGCCGCTTCGAGGAGCCGCCACGAGAATCCTGGGAACATTCGGCATACAGGTCAACCTCCTTTACAGGCCTTGTCATCGCATCTCGTCCTTACGGACAATGGTAACGATATAAATAGGATTTTGGGCCATCATGAGATGACTGGCACCGACCTTTTGGCTCCGGGCCGTACTGACCTGGGTGATGTCCAGTTCATAGTCCCGGCGCGATCCGTAATAGGCCGTAAGAGCCGCTAACGTTTCAATGGTAATGGCCGTGACGACGATGGCACAGGCTTCATTTTTGCCGTACAATTCGTCGAGGATGGCCGACAGCCTTCCCTTGGTCCCACCGATAAAAGCGTAATCAGGCGGCGTCTCGATATCTTTCAGGCGTTCACCGGCATCGCCGGCGACGACAGTGACATTGGACAGGTCAAAGTGGGCAATATTTTGCTTCAAGACCCGCAGGGCATCGTCGTTTATTTCAAAGGCATAGACCCTTCCAAAGGGCGCCTGCAAAGAGAGTTCCACCGTACAGGACCCGGTGCCGGCACCGATATCGTAGACGACGGCATCGGCAGCCGGTGCCAGTTTCGACAAAGCCACGCTGCGGATTTCCTGTTTGGTCATGGGTGCCTTGCCCCGCAAAAAAGCCTCGTCGGGCAGGCCGTGAACGGGGCGCTGCCACAGACGGGCGTCGTCGTTTTCAATCATCATGACAGCTAAGGCGTCGTCCCCTCTTTCCGTAAAGTCAGCAGCCGTACCGCGAAGGATGACTTCGTCGTCATAAGACAGATTGCAGCCGATGGCAACCCGCACGGCTCCGAGACCGGCGTCACAGAGGCTGCGGCACAGGGATGCCGGCGATTCGCTGCCGCCGGTGAGGACGAAGACCTTGGCATGCTGGCGAACGGCGGGAATGAGCGGTTCCTTTCGGCCGTGGCGGCTGACGATGAAGACGTCGTTCCAAGACGTTTCCAAGGCGGCGGCAAAATAGACCAGGCTGCTGATGCCGGCCAGGCGGGTCACGGTGCAGCCGGGAATGTCCTTTAATAAGGCAGCCAGACTGAAAAAACCGACATCCCCCGATACTAAGACGGCCATGGGACCGTCGGACTCGGTCCGGGAGGAAGCTAAACGGCAGATTTCATCGCGCCGATAGGTCCGGACCAATTCTTTCCCCGAACCCTCAAAGGGTTCCAGCATCCGCTTGTCGCCGACGAGGAGGGTCGATGCTTCGATAGCCCGTTTCGCTTCTACAGTCAGTAAGGCCGGATTGCCCGGCCCGGTGCCGATAACATAGATATGCATATACAGTCCTTTCCCTGACGAAATAATCTCCCTGTCAGCGTTCGATGATGATGACCGTCGCCCCCGTTCGTTCGGCCCCCTTCAGTTTCTCTTGGAAACCGCCGGTATGGCCCGAATTTTTGGTCACGACGTAGCGAGCCTTGGTTTCTTTGAACATGGCCTCATTGAGGTCCGTCGAAAAGGGCCCCTGCATGCAGATAAGTCGTGCCGGCGGATAGCCCAGATCCAAGGCTCGTTCGAGGGAGGCCTTGACCGGTAAAATACGGGCGTAGACCCGATTTTCATAATCCGGAATCTTGGCAAAGGCGTCGAGGTTCTTACTGCCTGTCGTCAAAAATACGGACCCTTCCGTATGGCTCAGGACTTCGACGGCTTCGTCGACGGTGCGGACAGCGATGGTGCGGCCATCCGTCCGATACGTTCCGGCCCGCCGGTTGATGCGGCGATAAGGGACGCCGACCTTTTGACAGGCAGCCTTGATGTTGTCGGTAACGACCGTCGCATAAGGGTGAGTCGCATCGATGGCAAGGCTGATTTTCTTGTCCCGAAGGAAGGCTTCCATAGCCTCCTCATCCATGCGCCCTTCCAGGACAGTCACATAGGGGCTGACGGGCAGCAGGGACGCTCCGTATGCCGTGGCCACCGAGACGTAGGCCCTTACCCGAAAACGGGCAGCGTAGCCGGCCAATTTCCGACCTTCTGTCGTTCCGCCGGCAATCCACACCGGGCCGATCATAACCGATAGCCTCGGGGCGTAACCAACTTGCCGTTCAGGACCTTAGTCTGGCTATTGCCGATAAAGACCGTGCAGAACATGTCGAGGTGCTGGCTTCGCAATTCGCCTAAGGTGAGAATCTTGACGTCTTGACCGTCGCGGCCGATGTTGCGGACGATGCCGGCCGGCGTATGGGCCGACTGATGGCGCAGGATGATATCGCAGGCCTTTTCGAGGTAGTCAGACCGCTTCTTGCTGGCCGGATTATAGAGGCAGATGACGAAGTCGCCGGCAGCGGCGCAGTCGAGGCGGTTTTCAATCTTATCCCACGGTGTCAAAAGGTCGCTCAGGGAAATGAGGCAGACGTCGGCAATGAGGGGTGCTCCCAAAAGAGCCGCTCCGGCACTGGCGGCGGTGACGCCGGGAATGACTTCGATATCGACGTCCGGCTTATCGGCAGCCACCTCGTGCATGATGCCGGCCATGCCGTAAATGCCGGCGTCGCCGCTGGACACGATAGCCACCTTCTGGCCCTCAAGGGCCCGTTCTAAAACCAGGCGGCAGCGAGCCACTTCCTGGGTCATGCCGGTGACGACGAATTCCTTGTCAGGGAAATAGTCCCGAATCAAATCGATATATGTATGGTAGCCGACGATGCAGTCACAGCTTTCAAGGACAGCTTGGGCTTCCAAGGTCATGCCCTGCTGGGAGCCGGGACCGATGCCGACGACGTAAATATGTGGTTTCATACAATCACATCCTTATTCAAAAATAGGCCTCAGCGGCCTTCAGTAAAGCAAAGCACATAGGGCTCCGCGGCCACGGCGACGGTAATGCCCTGACGGCCCTTTTTGGAAACGACGAGTCTTCCACCGTGACTTGCCTTGACGGCAGCCCTTTCGCAGACGTTATCCGTCCCGACGGTCTGTCGGACAAAGTCCGATGCCGTAAAATCGCCGGGCACGGCGTTGAGTTCACCGGCCGTAAAGAAATGAATCGGCCAGGACCGCTCTTTAGCAAAGGTCAAGAGCCCCTGTTCGTCGTGCTTGACGTCGATGGTATTGACGTCAGCCACGGCATCGAGCGACAGATTGGCTTCAGCCAGGACCTCCCGGACCCACCGGGCAATAGCCTCGGCGTCGGTCCCGCGGCGGCAGCCGATGCCGACGTGGAGGATAGCCGGTCTTGCCATGACGGAAGTTTGAAAAAGGGACAGTTTCTCCTTAGTCGTCACAATCAACCCCGTTTCACAATCCGTCGTCACGACCAAGCCCGGCGGCAAGGGACCTTCGATGGGAAAGTCGCTGTACAGACCGGCTTTCCCGTCTAAGAGAAGGCCGGCTGCAAAGGCCTTGGCCTCCGTCAGAGAAGACAGGCGCAGGCCGGCCTTGGCGGCCCATTCATCGACGGCAAACAAGGCGTTGACGTCGGTCGCCGTCGTAATGACGGCCTGTCCTCCTATGGCCTTGGCCAATTGACGGGCCCATTCATTGGCCCTGCCGATATGGCCGGACAGGATGGGAATGACGAACTGCCCTTTTTCGTCGATGACGATAACCGCCGGGTCTTCGTCCTTCTTACGGATAAAAGGGGCAATAGAGCGAACGGCGATGGCCGCTGCCCCGACGAAAAGGAGGAGCCGCGCCGATTGAAAAGCCCGGGCCGTTTCTTCCCTCAGGGACGGGTCAAAGGAGACGGCCGGCGGGACGGCAAACTTCGCGAGCGTCGCTTGGCGGACCTGCCAGCTATTTTGCTGAAGAAAGGCTGCTGCCCTGCTGCCAAGGGCCGTTCCGGCTTTGGTAAAGGAAAAAATAACTGCTTTCACGACCTGTCTCCTCTCCGAAAAAGTGCATTATCATGCTTTTTTCTGATGCAGCCCTGTCCGATGGATGGGACAAAAGCCTGCTTTCAATGGGAAAAGCTCTAAACATAAAAAACGGAAGGCCCTGTTTTAATCAAAGAAAAGGTCTGACAGGCACCATCCTTCATAAACTAGAAACATTATACCATATATACCGATATCGGTGCATATATCGATATCCCTCTTTTCCTTACACTCCCTCTCGACCAACAAAAGGCCCATGTTCCGTATTTCGACAACAAAAAAATTCCGAGCAGCCCGTCGAGGTTGCTCGGAACAAAAAATCTCTTTTTTTATTATCTTTTCCGTAAAGTATTTATTCATCTGGTCAAAGGACACGGTCGTCCCGGCCCGGCGTGCCGAAATGACGGCCGCTGCGGGCTTTAAGTAAAAAGCCTTATTCCCGTTGCCGTTGGCTTCGGCATAAAAGACGCGGTCCATGAAGGACGTCATATTGCCGGCCAAGGCCGCGTAATGGACGGGCGAACCGAAGACGAAGCCGTCGGCCGTCAAGGCCTTTTCCCGAAAATCCTTGACGATATCGGGAATGACGCAGTGCCCGATGTCCCTACACTTATGACAGGCCATGCAGCCGCCGATAGGCTTGGCGCCGATCCAAAAGAATTCTGTTTCAATGCCGAGGGTTTCCAAGGTCCGGGCCACTTCCTGAAGGGCCGTATAGGTACAGCCTTCTTTGTGAGGCGAGCCGTTTACCAGTAATACTTTCATCGAATCATCCTCTCATGACGGCCCCTGTCCCGGAATCTCACCGAATATTTTTACTATATCACTTGGAACCGAGTCCAAGTCAAGGGGTCATCTGTCTTTTTTATTATGAATTGAAAACTTCGCCGGCTTCATTGAACCGTCGGACGGCGATCAACCGCGCACAACCGAACCGCCAAAGACGGACGACATCTGGATTTTATCCAAGGCTTCGTCGATTTTCCGCACTTCGTCTGCCGTGAGTTCAATATCGGCAGCGCCGCCGTTTTCCAGGAGGCGTCCCGGATTAGTCGTTCCCGGAATGGGTACGATCCAAGGCTTTTTAGAGAGCATCCAGGCCAACGAAAGCTGTGCCGGCGTCGCCTGTTTCGAAGCAGCCAAGTCCTGAATCCACTGCAGGAGAGCCTTGTTTTCTTCCATGGCATCGGCCTGGAACTGAGGCATGTTCCGGCGGTAGTCCGTATCCGGATCAAACTGGGAGTTAGCGTCGTAACGAGCCGTCAGGAAGCCGTTGGCCATCGGCGAAAAAGCGACTAAGCCGACCTGCAGTTCTTCCAGGACGGGGAACATTTTTTCATACCAGCGGGCCATCATGGAATAGCGATTCTGGACGGCCGTGACCGGGCAGACGGCATGGGCCCGACGCAGGGTATCGGCGTCGACTTCAGACAGGCCCCAGTGAAGGATCTTCCCTTCCTGCATGAGGTCGGCCATGACGGCGGCTACGTCTTCGACGGGAACCTTCGGGTCCTGACGATGCTGGTAGTAGATATCGATGTGGTCAGTCTGCAGACGCTGGAGCGATGCTTCCACGGACTTGCGGATGAGGTCCGGACGAGCATCGGGGACGATGGGCTTATTCGGCTCCGGCGACGTCATGTCGAAGTGGATGCCGAACTTAGTGCCGATTTGGATGCGGTTCCGGAAGGGCTTCAAAGCCTGTCCCAACAAGGTTTCATTGGCGTGGGGATCGTCAGCCGTCCCGTAAACTTCGGCCGTATCAAAAAAAGTATAGCCGGCATCGACGGCTTTGGCCAATAATTCCGTCATCTCCCGAACGTCTTTCGGCTGTCCATAGCCGTGGCTCATGCCCATGCAGCCTAAGCCTACTGCCGATACGGTAAAATCTTTTCCTAAGGTACGAGTTTTCATAAAAATCCTTCCTTTCTTTAGTAACATGAAATATCACAAAATCTGTCTAAGCTAAGATCTCCCCTGTTCTCAGCCAAGGCCGGTAACGACGGCGACGATTGGCATGGTAACCACGGCGGCAGCCGTCGTCAAGGCAATACCCTGAACGGAGACGGGATAGACATCTTTATTGTAAACGGCCGCCAACAAGGGGATAATGTTCCCCGACGGCGTCGCCAGGGCGCCCATGCCGGTATTGGCCAAACTCTGCCAACGAAAGGGCCCTTCTTGTCAGAACTTCCTTTGATGGTCTGGATAACGTAAGAGAAAAAGAGAATATTAAAAGGAATCAAGAGGACGGTCATATAAATGAGGGCGTCCTTCCCGTAAATGCCGTCGATCATGGGAACGCCCATGAAGCCGATATTGGTGAAGATGACCATGACATTGACGATGCCGTAGTGCTTCTTGGGATAGCGGAGGATCCGCGGCAGAATCCAGGCACAGGCCATGAGGAGGACCAGCATGACCAGGTGACACCAAAAGCATATGCCAGCTCTGCCCCTTCGATGCGGGGCCCCTTGCCGGTAACGCCGGATAAGCGATGTTGACCACCAATTTCGTAATCTGCGGCTGATTAGCCGGCGTCAGGATCTCATAGCGACGGGCCAGGGCACCGACGGCCATGAGCAGGACGAAAATAATCATTTGCTGTAAAATAAGCATCGCTTCGCCTTCTCCCTTTTACCAGGCTTCTTCAAAAATCGCTAAGATTTCATCGCCTTCGAGGTGTTTGTAACTGCCCGGCGAAGCGACACAACCAGCAGCAATCCGGGGCAGCCACGCCTTTTGGTCGTCCGTCATGCCCAGTTCCCGCAAGGTCGTCGGCAGGCCGATTTCCTTCACGAAGGCCGCCAAGGCTTCGACGCCGTCATTGGCGAGTTCTGCCGTCGTCTTCCCTTCCGGGGAAATGCCCCATACTTCGCTGGCAAAGCGGGCAAATTTTTCCGCCCCGGCCGACTTAATATGGCGGTAATAGACCGGCAAGAGGACGGCCAGTCCGCAGCCGTGATTGCAGTCCGTAAAGGCTCCCAGGGAGTGCTCTAAGATATGACCTTGGAAATCGCCTTTCTTCCCCAATTTGAGGATGCGATTTTCAGCCATCGTCGAGAGCCATACCAAGTTGCTGCGGGCTTCATAGTCCTGCGGATTTTCGATGGCCCTGCGGAGATTGCGGACGACGCTCTTCATGAGTGCTTCGTTAATGCTGTCCGACACATTATCGACATCGGGGGCGCTGAAATACGTTTCCATCATGTGGGTAAAAGAATCAAAGGCTCCGGAAATCATCTGCAGTTTAGGAACGGTGTAGGTGTAGAGCGGGTCGAGGAGGGCAAATTGAGCGTTGAGGGCCGGGTAATCGCGGCCGGTCTTAATCTTTAAGGCTTCGTTGGTAATGACGGCGCCGCCGTTCATTTCACTGCCCGTCCCGGAAACGGTCATAATGATGCCTAAGGGCAAGGGCTCTGCTTCGATGGTGCCGGCCTTAGCCCAAAAATCAGTCCACACGTCACCGTCATAGACAGCAGCCAGGGACACGGCCTTGCAGCAGTCCATGACCGATCCGCCGCCGACGGCCAAGATGAGGTCGACGCCTTGTTCTTTGGCGATTTTCGCCCCTTCGAGAACTTTAGCATAGGTCGGATTGGCCATGATGCCCGAAAATTCGACGACGTCCTTCCCGGCGTCGGTCAAAATCGCCATGATTTCTTCGTAAATGCCGGTCCGCTTAATGGAGCCGCCGCCATAGGCCACCATGACCTTCTTCCCGTAATGGGACAACAGTTCCGGTAAGTATTGACCGACGCAGTGTTTGCCAAAATAGGCTTTCGTACTATTTTCAAAAACAAAGTTTTCCATGTCATCGTCTCCTATCCAATATCTATCCATAACAGCCAAGGGCTGTGTAACAGCAACAAAAAGTACCGAACCTTCCAAAAAGGCTTAAAAACAGGGCTGTCTCGGCCTTTCACCTCAGGTACGAACTCATCTTATCATCCGGTATTAACTACCGGTCAAGTCTTTTTTGAAAACTTTTTCTAAAAAATGCCTTCAGCCGAAAATTCGGTTGAAAAGTCCGGCCGCCCCTCCTATTCGCTTATCAGCCGGAGCGGCTTTGAACGCCCTCCCCCGAAACAAGGACGCAGATGATGTTTGGGAAAGGGAAAGATTTTCCTTATGGTCATGACTTCCGAATAGAACTTGAGGTCAGGTGTAAAAATAAGGTATAATGATTATGTATTTTATGTAAAAAAGGAGACTACACGCTATGTCAAAAAAAATGATGTCGATTGCCATCCTAGCCTCCCTGGCAATGGCCCTGCCCCTCGGCGCAGATGCCAAAGAACGTTTTTCCAGCAGCCATGAACCCTTCTCAGCGGAGATGGCCAGCCGATCCGAAATGGACGCCTATCGGAAAGATTTAGATACCTATGTCCGCGACGTCGATAAACAAATCGACGAACTCCTGGCCCGGCGAAGAGACGCCGTCGACCAATACAACAAGGCCGTCCACACGTACAATACGGAAACCTTTTTCCATCAGGATACCCTGCCTTACTATCCCCATTACCGCCAAGGCGGCCGCCGCGGCGCCTATCATCACCACGGCCCATGCTATGCAGCCCCTCGGGAAAAGACACCGGAAGAACGACAGCAGGACCGAATTGACGCCTTCATTGACGACATGATCGACTGGGGCGACTAATTTCCCTCCTCACTCCCGGCGACCATGCTAAAAAAGACAGTCCCTATGAGAACCTCCGCCGCAGCGGAATCCGGAATGCTCCGGACCGGTTCTCAGGGACTGTCTTTTTTTCGATTTGGCTATCTTTTTTCGGCACCTCATTTACGACCAAGGCCCGGGATAACGGATCACTTCCATCATCCCGGGCCTTTTCGATTGAGCTGTGCCGCTGATATTTTCTCAATTCTTTTCATCTTAATTTCTGATTTTTTCCCATTAGCCTTTCAAAAAATAAGGGGCCACCTTTGCGTTCATCGTATCGAATTCGCCGTCAGCGGCCCTTTTTATCAGCCAGCGGCAGTTTACGGCTTCCACAGATTTCGACGGTAAGGACCGTATTATCGCCGCTCGGCACCCATTCGATGACCTTGCAGGATCCGTCCGGCGCCCCTTGCTGCCAGTCGTTGAGGAAGGACAGGATGGGGGCAAATTTTCCTTCTACGGTCACGGTCTGCCCCTCGCCCTGCCGGGCCTGATGCCACGACAAGAGGGTCAGGCCATGACGGTCCATCAAGTCAGAAATAGTCTGATTTGTATCGACGACAGGAGGCTCCTTGAACGAGGATGAAGGCGTCAGATTTTTATCGGCATGAGCTTGGAGGGGACCGCGAAGCCCCTGCCATGCCTGACAGGACTGATACGAAACAAAAGCGTAGCACCCGGAGAGAGCGGCCAATATCATGGCGGCTGCCAGCCACGACGAAGGCCTGCCTTTACGATTTATCTTCATGACAGATGACCTCTAAGGAGAAGGGAATGCTTTCGCCGCTCTTTGGCTGCATCCGGGTAACAGCTGCCTTATACCGGCCACGGGACTGCAAACTGCGCTGCCACTTCTGTGCTCCGTCGGAAGTCGCCGTCACGCCTTCGATGACGGCACCTGTATCGCGGCCGCTGACCTTGGTCACGACGACGGTATCCGGCTTTGAAAGGGCCAGGTCGACGATGAGGACGGGCCAGGAAAAAGACGAATCCTGCCGCAATTTAGCCTGCTGCTCCACCAAGGCCTGGCCTTGACGAATCCGGTCGTTATGGCCTTTGATGGTCTCTTGGATTGGCTGAAGGACCGTTTGATAATAGATTTTCTCCTGCCGTATCTGATATTGAAAAAAAGTCCCACCGGCCAAAAAGAGTACTGCCATCGCCAAGAAACCCAGGGTAAGAGGCTTCATCCAAAGGCCCGGAGGCTTGCCGTATTCAGGCGGTATCAAGTTGCATTTCATCATTCTACGCTCCCTTATAATTCGATTAAGGACGCCGTCGCCTGCGACAAGTCATAGGTGTTCATGACCTTAGTCACAGTCGCCGTCGGCATTAACGGCCGGCCTTCACCGTCCTCTTTCTCCTTCCAGGTAAGGACCGATGAACCTTCTGCTAAGAGCTCCCGCTCTGCGACGTCATAGGCCCAGGGCCGCCCCTTTTTCAGATGGACTCGATGCTCTTCGTTCCCTTCCCAAAAAGAAAGGATTCCCTCGCCATCCGGCTGGAGTCGTCCTAAGAAAGAAGGCAGGAGGTCCAGCGAGGCGATGACGGCACCGCTGTCGACGACGGACCGGCACAAGGCGTCGAGACAGTCCCTCGGGTAAGCGCCGACGATCCAATCATAGAGGCCTTCGGAATTTTTTTCAGGACAAGCGGCGTCAAAGAGATAGGTCCGTCCTTCTTCATCCAATAAGCCGGCACCGGTAATGAGCCCGCGGGCTTCCTCGGCATCTTCCGTCGCTAAGGCCAGGCCCTTCCAGAGGAGAGAGGGACCTGCGACGACGACATGGACTCGCCAGCCGGAAAGGCCGTAGCGGTCCAGCAGCAGCGGCATTTTAACCCGAATTTCATCAGGAGAGTCGAGCCAGTCCTTCTTCCATTGCCGCTCACACTCGGTGTGGCCTTGACAAAAAGCGACGGGACCGTACCACTGGCGGGTCAATTTTAAGACCCGAATCGTCCGACCGACCAGCCAGAGATACGCATTTCTGCGCCACCACATGGAATCACCTCTCATTCCTGATAACGGATAAACCGCAGTTCATACTGACCCGCTTCATTTACTGCGACTTCAAAGAAAAGGCTGCATGTCTGTTCTAAGTCTTCCTCCTCATCGACAGCCAGGCCCATTATATACCCGTATTCAAAACGACTTTCGACAGATACCGCTTCCCCCTTTTCGGCAAGCTGGGCCGCTTGGGGAACCGCCACGGGCTGACCAGAAACATAAGGGGCCGGATTTTGCTGCACCGTCTGCCAGCCTTCGAGGACGGCACTTTCCGCCAAGTAGTGCAGGCGGACTTTCTTCTCATAGAGGCTGGCCAGACGCAGAGAGTTCAAGGACACCAAGGCCGTCGTCATAATCAGGGACAAGGTCAGGACGGCCAGGGCGATGATAGAAAAAGAAAAGAATCCGTTTCGCGTATTCATCGACTTCCTTCATTTAACGACGTTACCATAAGTTTGACTGGCAGAGACAGGCCGCTTTCTTCCTCGACGAGGAGGAGCGATACGGCGATGGCCTGCTCTTTTCGGGAAAAGGCCGGTTCCCTCCCCTGAGGGCGAATCAAAATCCGGCAGCCCTTCATCGTACCGGCACCGCCGCTGAGGGGCTGATAGGAGCCATCACTGAGCCGGATAAAGAGCGTTTCTCCCGATAGGATAAAGCCCTTTTTCCGCCCTTGCGGCGTTTTAAAGCGAAGGCTGTCCGGTGCCGCCGTAATATCACAGCCATAGGTCAATTCTTGGAACAAGGTCTCTTCGATGCTGACCGCCTGCCGCAGCAAGGCCTCTTTAATTTGAGCCTTTCTATCGAGGCGCACGGTCTGACTGACCAGGGGCAGGAAGGCCGTCACGGCCAGGACGACTAAGGTCATGGCCAACAGTAACTCCGTCATCATCCAGCCGTTGGCTCGGCAGCGCGGCCGGTGCCAGTCGCCGACAAGAAAATTGGGTTCCACCTTCATCACCTACTTCAACTTCCCATAGGACATACCCGTTTTCTTCGCTATCCTTTCGGCAGCGAATCTCATAGCGGTGACCGGACAGCTCAATTTCCCGCGGCAGGGGCTGCTCGGCCTTCCATAACTCCATGGCCTGACGGCCGACCATGGCCGCCTGATACTTCACTTCCGCCCGACGGTGGATTTCCATCGCCTGAACGGCCAGACTTCCGGCGACCAAGAACAAGCCGGCACCGATGACTAAGGCAATCATACCGTCGGCGATGAAGAAAAAGCCGTTGCCCCTACTCGATGCGAATGCGCCCGGTCTGGGCCGCCACGACGATGCGCCGTTCATAGCGATCCTCTTTCGAAGAAACGACGACCACCATCTTATATTTCGGACGACCGTAAACATCGAACTGCACCATTCCTTTCGTCACTCGCAGGCCCGTCGGATAGGGCCTTTTTTTCTTGGCCCGGTAAAGATGCTGCACTAAGTAGTGATCCTCTTTCAGAATCAATTTACAGTAGCCGTCGCCAAAGGAATTGCCCATACTGTGCTGGCGAACGACTTCCATATCGAGTACCAGATTGCGAACCAGGCTGTCCACGGTCTGATGACGGCTGAGGGTCTGGCTGCTGCTCATCGCCAGGGCCGCATAAAGGCCGAGAACGGCTAAGGATACCGCAAGGCCGGTAAATTGAATGAATCCGTTTTTAGGCTTCATAAGCCCATTCCTGCCGTCAGCCAATTAAAATGGAGTTCCTGGGAAAGCCACCATCCCAAGAGAAGAAAAGGTCCGAAGGGAAGCATGGTCTTCCCCTTTATTCCCCAGCAGATGAGGGCAATAATGGTGGCCAGCAAAAATGAGGCCACGGTCATGATCCAGGCCCCGCCAGCCGGACAGCCGATAGCAAGGGCCAGGGCCAGTTTGATGTCGCCGCTTCCGATACTGTCCGGCCACAGGCCATAGAGGAGGAGAAAAAAGAAAATCGTCGCACTGACGGCCAGGATCGATGGTCGGACCAGGTCCAGGCACAGGGCCAACAGATTGACCAGCGCCAAGATGAGGACCGGGGTGTCAGGAATCCAATAGGCCTTGATGTCGGTATAGGTAATGACAGCGGCAGCCCCGAAAGCCAGACCGTACCAAAGGGCGAAGAGTTCCATCGCTTAGGTTCCGGCCGGCACGCCTGCGTCGGAGTCGGAAGAATAATGCTTATCGTTATAATCGGCAGATACGACGCCATTTTCGATGCGATATTCTTCTTTATCCGGCGTCAGCGGCTTAAACTGCAGGTACTGCCGCCCTTCGCTGTCGGCCGTGACCAATTCATCGACAGTCGTCGGGAATTCACCGTGGTCGATTTCATACAAGGCCGCCGCATTGCTGATGGTGCGGATATCGGCCTGTACCTTGGCTTCCTGCGCCGTCTTAGTAGCCGACGTAAACTTGGGCACGGCAAACGAGGCAAAGACCAGGATGATTGAGACACAAATTAACATTTCCAGCATAGAAAAACCGTTTCGCAGGGTCATGATAAAACTCCTTTCAGGAAGTAACAACGGAAGACGCCATATCGAGTAAAGGCAGTAGTAATGAAAACATCAAAAAGCCCATGAAGATGCCGACGATCAGGAGAACCATCGGCCCCAGCCAGCGCTGAAGGCCGGTCGCCCACTGACGGAGACGGCTGTCATAATAAGCGGCTATGGCCCCTAAGGCATCGTCATACTTGCCGGTCATCTCGCCGACGGTGAGCATGGTCTCGATGTAGGCCGTGCCGTAGGGACTGCTGTGAACGGCCTGGCTAAAGGTCTGACCCCGTTCCAGCATAAAGGCGAGGTGCCGGACATAGGTCTGAAACAGCCGAGACGGCACGACGGCCCCGGCGCCGGACAGGCATTCCAGCAAGGGAATCCCACCGGATAGCTGAACGGCTAAGACGCGGCTGAATCGCTGCCAGGCCCAGACCAGAAACAAGGGACGGACGAAGGGAATACGGACGACGGCTTTTTCCATAGACAAGCGATAGGTATCGTCCTGCCAGGCCCGATGGAGGAAAAAAAACGTAAAACCAATCACCAAGGGCAGGTAGATTCCCTTCTGCTGCAGCCAGTCACAAGCTGCCAAGAGATACTGCGTCCCCTTCGGTACGGGGACGTTCATCTGAGCCATCATGTCGACGAAGACGGGAATGATGAAAAACACGGCACCCGTCATCAAGAGGAAGAGACAGGCCAACAAAAAAACGGGATAGGCTATGGCTTCGATAAAAGCCCGACGGTCCCGGTCGGCTCGTTCATAGAAATCAGCCAGGACCTGACAGACAGCATCGAAATTTCCCGACTGTTCCCCCGCTTCGACAAGGCGGCAGGCCAATTCAGGAAAGGCCTGACAACGCTTCATGGCCATAGCCGGACGGACGCCTTGTTCCATGTGAAGGGCTGCCGTCAAAAGAGCCTGACGACGCTTTTTCTTCATGTCTGCTGCTAAGAGCTTCCAGGCCTGCACCAAAGGTACGCCGCCGGCTAAAAGGGTTCCCAGTTGGCGAAAGAAAAAAGCCAGATTTTTTCCATCAAGGCGCGGCGATGCCGTAACCATAGTCAGCCTCCCTTCGCCAATCGGACCAGAGCCTGGTCCATGGTCCGCATGCCAAGGGCACTTCCCGTCTGCATGACCGTCGGCAGCTGATGTTCCTTGCCGCTGCGAATGAGCTGAGATACAGCCGGCGTGCGGACTAAAATTTCCCGGGCCACAGCCAAGGCTTCTCCGCAGACGACGAGCCGTTGGGACAAGACGGCCTGAAGGACCATGGACAGGCGGTGCCGGACTTCATCTTGCCCGTCGACCCCATAGGTACTGGCAATACGGCTTACCGTATGGACGGCTGACGGCGTATGAAGGGTGGAAAAGACGAGATGCCCCGTTTCAGCTGCTGTCAAGGCGGCGTCCATCGTTTCCCGGTCACGCATTTCGCCGATGAGGATAACGTCCGGGTCCTGCCGCAAGGATTGGCGAATGCCTTCCGCAAAGGATGAAAAATGACGGCCCAATTCACGCTGCGTAATGAGTGCCTCTTTTCCCGCTTCTACGTATTCAATGGGGTCTTCTAAGGTGACGATGTGACAGCGGCGCCGCTCATTGATGCCGTGTAAAATCCGCCACAGAGCCGTCGTCTTACCGCTCCCTGTCGGCCCCGAGACCAGGACCAGTCCGCTCGACAAGGTACCGAGACGTGTCAAAAAAAGTTGGTCCCGATCTTCCGGAAGGTCTTCTATGGGATAGAGAAAGCGAATGGCCAGGTGCAGGCCGGCTTGTTCCCTGCAGACGTGAAGGCGGCAGCGCAAAGACGACTTCCAGGAGAAGGCCCCGTCGCCGTCATGCTCACCGGACCAGCCGACAGCCTCCAGAGCCCGGTGCATGCTGGAACGGTCCAAGGGCTCTTTAGAAGCAGGAGAAAGACCGGTCGCCACCCGCATCATAGGCGGCCGCCCTTCTTGGAGGTGAAGGTCAGAAGCCCGACCGGCAATCGCTTTTTCCATCAGGCCGGTCATGTCCATAGGTCCCGGCCTCCCTCACAGACGCGGCGGATTTCAGCTTCGTCGGTCAGTCCCATTTCAAGGGCTCGCTGTACAACAGTCGGCAGCAGGACGGCCCCGTCCCGTTCTGCCCCTGCCGTCAATTCCGGAAGGCCGGCACGGCGCCGAAAGGCCTCTTTAAAAGATGGCCCGGCCGGGACGACTTCGCAGAGACAAAATCGCCCTTCATATGAACCGGAGGCGGTTTTACGGCGGACCAGGCGCTGCGAGACGATGCCCGTCAAGGCGTCGGCCACAAAATAAGGGGCAACGCCCATGTCGCTCAGGCGAACTGCCGCTTCGACGGCACTCGGCGCATGAAGGGTACTGAAGACGACGTGTCCCGTCAAGGCCGCCCGGACGGCGATCTGGGCCGTCTCCCCATCGCGGATTTCGCCGACGACGAGGACGTCCGGGTCTTGGCGCAGTAAGGCCCGCAGCCCGTTTTGAAAAACCATGCCTCCTTTAGGTTGAACCTGGCTCTGAGACAGGCCATCGATTAGGATTTCTACCGGATCTTCTAAGGTTGCAATGCTGAGGGCTTCGTCCTGAATATGGCGAAGGGCGGCGTAGAGGGTCGTCGTCTTACCGCTCCCCGTAGGCCCGCAAATGAGGATCAGCCCCTGCCGGCGGCGAATCAGTTTCTCTAAACAAGCTAAGGCATCACCGTCCATGCCGAGGGCCGACAACTGAAGAGGCAGACGCTCGCCGTCGAGGATGCGGACGACGATTTTCTCGCCGCGAACGGTCGGCAAGGTACTGATGCGAAGGTCCAGACGCCGCCCGCCGTCCTGCCAAACGATGCGTCCGTCCTGGGGCAGCCTCCGGTTGGCAATGTCGAGGCCGGCCAGGACCTTGATGCGGCTGACAATATTGTCGAGACTCTTTCGAGGAAGACTGCCTGCCGTCTGGAGGACGCCGTCTTTTCGCCAGCGAATGCGCACAGCCTCATCTAAGGGCTCGATATGAATGTCACTGGCACCGGCAGCGACAGCCTGCTGAAATAACACGTTCACATCCATAAAAAAATCTCCTTTCCATGCTAGCATAGCACGAAAAGGAGATACCCTAAGGCGATTTAATTGTTTTTTAACGAAGCCATGATCGTCCACAGCACTTTCTTACCGAGGTTTACCAACGGCGCCAGACGTAACTCATACTATGCTGGATGACCAGGAGGATGGGGAAAATTTCGACGCGGCCCAAAATCATCAAAAAGCCGCAGTAAACTTTCGTCCACGCCGGCAGGCCGGCAATATCGGTAACGCCGAAGAGGGCCATCGTCGAACCGACACTGGACAGGCAGCCGACAGCCATTCCCATGGCCTGAATAGGCGTGACGCCGGCTAAGGAAATAATCAGCATAGAGGCGAAAAAAGTCACGATGACTAAGAAGAAGTAGCTGAGGACGCGGCTGACGATTTTCATATCGACAGGGACGCCGTCTATTTTCAAAGAAATGACCATATGGGGATGGAGGGTCCGGCGCAGTTCCTGAGCCGTCATTTTAAACAGGACCATGAAGCGCATAACCTTGAGGCCCCCCGTAGACGAACCGATACAACCGCCGATAAAGGCCAGTAAAAAGAGGACGTATTTATCGAATTCCGGCCAGGCGGCCGTCGTCGTCGAAGAAAAACCGCTAGTACTGACAAAGGATAAGACCTGGAAAAAGCCGTAACGCAGATTATCCCAGCCGTCATAGACGCCGTAGTGCCACAAGTGGAAGGATACGACGGCACTGACACCGAAGAGGAGGATTAAAAAGTACCGCAGTTCAGCGTCGTGAAAGAAGATTTTCAGACTGCGCCGCTCCCAGCCCTTCCAGTACAAGAGAAAGTTGCCGCTGGCCAGGAGCATAGAAATGACAGCGGCTCCTTCGAGGGCTCGATTGTCGTAGCGGAAAAAATCAAAGAGCGAATCGCCGCCGCTCGTCGACAACGTCATAAGGCCCTGGTTGACGGCTGCCGTCGGCGACAGGCCGGCCAGCCAATACAATACCATGGAAAAGACGGTAATGGCCAAGTATATGCAGCCCACTTTGCGGGCCGCGTCCTGCATGCTGGCCACCATAGGGCTGAAAGAAACGCTCTGATGGACCGACAAGGTCAGGCCGAAACAACCGCTGACCAAGGGCATGACCGAGGCCAGCATGAGGATGAAGTTCAAGCCGCCGAGCCAGCCCATGAGGCTGTGCCACAAGAGGAGCGACGCCGGAAGGCTGGCACCGCCGTCAGGAAGGGCCGATGTCCCCGTCGTCGTAAAAGCCGATACGCTTTCAAAAAAGGCATCGGCCGGAGAAGCAAAAACACCGGCCATGACGTAAGGCATCATGCCTACCAGGCTCAGGATGAGCCAAACCAGGACCATGTACCAAGCGCCTTCGCCGGCCCCGACTTGCCGCTTGTGATGGCGGCCCCGATAGAGACAGTAGGCGGAAAAGGAGGCAGCCGTAATGAGCGGCGGCCCAAAATAGAGCAGCCCCGCTTCCCCCCAGAAAAGGCCGGCGATGAGCGGAATGATCAGACCCAGGCCGTTGACCAGAATGAGCCTGCCGACGAGATAGAACAAGATATGTCTGTCCATGCTACTCCCTGCCTTTAAAGTACTGCATGACCTTCTGTGAATGTTCTGTCTGGCTGAAGAGAATGATCCGATCCCCTTCTAAGAGGACCGACTGGCCGTTCGGGATATAGGCTTCGCCGTCGCGGACGTAGGCGCAGACCAGACATTCCGGCGGCAAGTCGACGTCCATCAGCCGCTGGCCGATGACCGGTGCCCCTTCCTGGACGATGACTTCGACGGCTTCGGCCTTGGCGCCTTCGAGAAGGGATACCGATACGACGCCGCCCCGGGCAAAGGCCAGGACTTCCCCGGCCGACAAGAGCCTCGTCGATAAGACGATATCGACACCGACTTTTTCCATGAGGCCGCCGTATTCGATACGGGATACGCGAACGATGGTCTTCTTGGCGCCTAAATGCTTGGCAATGAGGGCCAGCATCAAATTCAGGCGGTCGTCATCGGTCAAGCAGATGACGGCATCGGCATCGGCAATCCCCTCCTGTTCCAAGAGGTCGATATCGGTCCCGTCGCCGTGAATGGCCAAGCCGTCTTCCATGAGCTCGGCTACCTGCAGGCACCGTTCGTGATCCTTGTCGAAAATCTTGACCTGAAATCCTTCCTTATCCAGCATGGGTGCCAAAAAGCGGCCCGACCGGCCGGCACCGATGATGATAACCCGTTCGATGGCTTCGATATTGCTGGGTACAAAATTTTCACTGAATTTTTCAATAGCTTTGGCATCGCCGATAAAATAGGCATTATCATGGGGATAGAGGCGGTCATCGCCATGGGGAATGATCATGCGCTGATCGCGGAAAATCATGCCGACCAAGACCGACGGCGGCATGTTCATATTTTTAAAAGGCACGTTGACCAGCGGCGAATGGCGCTGTATCTTCGTTTCAAAGAGACGGACCTTGCCGTTGGCAAAATCTTCGACGTTGAGCGCCGCCGGCGTCATGAGAATGCGGTTGATTTCACGGGCCGTAATCATTTCCGGATTGATGACCAGGTCGATGTCGAAATTCTTCTTTAAATAGTCCTTGGCCCCGGTCAAAAACTGCATGTCGCGAATGCGGACGGCCGTGTATTTAATGCCGTGCTTCTTGGCTAAAATACAGGTTACCAAATTGACTTCGTCCGTCGCCGTACAGGCGACGAGGAGGTCGGCACCGTGAATATCCGGGTCGTCCATGGTAACCGGGCTGGCACCGTTGGCCAAGATAGTCAGTACGTCCAGGGTATTGCGGACGACTTCCAGCCGTTCTTCATCGTGATCGACGACGACGATATCGAATTGTTCATGTGATAACAGCTCGGCAATGCTGTAGCCCAGCTTGCCGGCCCCTACGACAACTATGCGCAAAGGAAAAACCTCCTCATATGGATAACCTTGACAGCAAGACGAAATGGCCGCTGCCTGCTAAGACGACAACCGTTCAAACTCCCTTACGCCCCGGCCATACCGGCCATGGCCAAGAGGGTCAGGATGGGCGTCATCTTTTCCGTATTCATGGTCATGGAAAAAGCGGACCGGACGGCACCGCTTCCGGCATCGTACCAAATCTCTTCATAAGTCATGACAAAATCATAAGCCTTGTTCTTGGCTCTTTTCCCCGTCACCGTCCGGACTAAGAGGGCCGTACAGCCCTTGTCTCGAGCCTCTTGGAGACTCTCTGTCAGAGACTGTCCCGCTGGTCCGAAAAAGGGCCGAAGGCGATATGTCAATTGGTCGTCAGCGGCTTTTTCCATATAAGGTCCGTCACCGGATAATAAAGGATCGACCTTCACCGATAAGGGCAGGACGAAGACCGAAGGGCCTGTCGCCTGTGCCGGGTCGCCTCCTGAGGAATGGCCCAAAAAGGCTTCATACTCCCCTTTAGCGTCGTAATAGCGGCGCAGGGCCGTATCGGCATAGCCGACGATGTCATGAGCAAAGCGCTGCGTCGACGGAGCGCTCTGCCACACTGTTTCCTTAGAAAATTGGCTGTACGTCCCGCTCACGGTCTGCAAAATGCCCTTCACCGGGTCATCGGCCATAACGATGCGGTCCAACTGAAGAAGCGGTTCATAGGTCTCATTAAAGGCCGAATTGCCCACAGCCGGCGCTCCGAAGGTGACGACCTGAAGGTTTCGGACCCCGTCGTCATAGAGCCGGGCGGCAGTAAGGAGAGCCACGGCGCCGCCGAGACTGTGGCCGGTCAAGGTCACGTCCTGTAAGGCTGCGTCGGCCTGCACGAACTGTCCCAGCGTCGTGTCCTCATAAGGTGCGTCCAACAAGGTCTTCGTATAGTGAGAAAAACCGGCATGGACCCGCATATCCGCTGCCTCCCCATTTCGATACGGGATGGAGTGGAGATTCAAATCGGATTTGACGTCGGCCAAACTTTCCGTCCCCGTTACGGCAATGAAGGTCTCCTTCCCCTTGCGGGCGATATGGAATTTCGTTTCCGACCGGTCATCCTTCTCGATCCGGTTGTCAACGTCCCAGCCGCGGCGCCGGAGTTCATCACGGGCCGCCTCTCCGGGTTTATCGTCATAAGACGCCAGGGACAGCCAGACCGACAGGGCTTCCGTCCGCGCCTTATGATACGTTTCCTGCGGCGACGCTGCCAAAGCCGACAAGGCCGTCACGACGAAACAAATAGCTAAGGCCAGTATTTTCTTTCCCCTCATAGGAATTCCCCCTCTTTGCGGCCTCCTCGGCCGACCGGTCATGCTTGATACGATAAAATAGAAAAGACTTCCCGATTGGGATGGTCTGAAGCTTCAAAGTAGAGGGTCCGCTTCAATTCCCGTTCCCATTCGGCTTTTCGCTTCTTATCTTTCAAGAGGGCCAGAACGTCGGGATGGGCTGCGATGAGGACGTCGCCCCGCAGCTGGCGATTGGCCGCCATGTGGCGCAGGCGGCGAATGATCTGGAGGACCACCGTTTCCGCCGAATAGAGATAGCCCGAACCGCCGCAGACGTCACAGGGATCGAACTGGACCTGATACAGGCTCTGGCGGGCCTTCTTGCGGGTGATTTCGACGAGATTCAAGGCCGTCATACCGAGGACCCGGGTCTTGGTGCAGTCCATAGCCGTTTCGCGGATCAGAATCTGCAGGATTTCATCGCGCTTTAAAGGCTGGGCCATGTCGATGAAGTCGATGATGATGATGCCGCCGATGTCGCGCAGGCGAAGCTGGCGGGCGATTTCGACGGCGGCCTCCTTATTGACGTGAAAAATCGTATCCTGAAGGGTCGTCCCGTTGCCCGTATACTTGCTGCTGTTGACGTCGATGACGGTCAGGGCCTCGGTATGATCGATGACCAAATTGCCGCCCGACGGCAGGGGTACGATGCGCGACATCAGTCCCTTCAACCCTTCTTCGATGCCATAGTGTTCGAAAATCGGTTCTTCCCCTTCGTAGAGGCGAATACGGTTTTGCCACTGAGAATCGGGAAAAATCTGAGAAATACGTTCATAGGCTTCTCGGCTGTCGACGATGACTTGCTTGACATCGGCCGTAAAATGGTCGCGAACCATGCGCATGACCAAGTCGGCTTCACGGTACAAGAGGGTCGGCTTCTTGGCCAGGGCATAGCGCTGGCGAATACTGTCCCAGGTATGGAGCAGGTACTGGAGGTCGCCTAAGAGTTCTTCCCGCGACACGCCTTTAGCCACGGTGCGTATGATGAGTCCCATGCCGTCGGGCTTTATTTCGGCCACGATGTCCCGCAGGCGGTCCCGTTCCTGTTCATCGCGGATTTTTTTCGATACGCCGATGTAGTCGACGGTGGGCATCAAGACGGCAAAGCGGCCGGCCAAACTGACGTTAGCCGTCGCCTTGGGGCCTTTTGAACCTTGTTCGTCCTTGATGATCTGGACTAAAATAGACTGGCCTACAGACAGGTGCATCTGCTGGATTTCCTCTTTCGACGCCGCCCGGGGAAACATATCGCCCATATAGATAAAGGCATTCTTGCGGCGGCCGATGTTGACGAAAGCAGCCTGGAGCGACGGCAGAATATTCTGGATCGTCCCCTTATATATGTGATTGACGATGTGCATGCCATCGTCCCGTTCTACCGCAAAATCACGAAGACGACCATCTTCGAGGATAGCCATGCGCGTTTCTTCGGGCATGACGTTGCCAACGATCGTTTTCATCGTGTCACTCCTCCTTGTACATAGCTGACGAAGCGTATCTCTTTCTAAAAAGGCCGATTATTTGACCAATAAGACGGCAAAATAACCGGTTTCTTCCGCATCGCCGGCCCGTTCATATATTTTCTCGCCCGAAAGGCCGCAACGTTCGATCATGGAGGTCCTTTCGAGGAGGCCCAATTCCTTCAGTTCTGCCTGAAGGGGTCCCAATTTTCCCGACGGCTTCATGATGACCTTGCTGCCCGGAAGGGACAAGAGCTTCCGGCGGTCTTCATGATTGCCGGGAATAATCATCAAGGCTTCGTCCTTTTCGCACAGAGGCTGCTGCAATTTAGCGGCGACGGCACAGAAGCTGGGCACACCGGGGACGATGGCCGTTTCATAGCCGGCACCCTGAACGAGGCGGTGGACATAGATGCTGGTCGCATAGACCGTCGGGCAGCCCAGGGTAATGAGGGCTGCATCCCTGCCCTTATCGAGCTCATCCATAATGGATCGGGCCGCTTTTTCATGGGCCCCTGCCAGGACTTCGTCCTTGCGGGTCATGGGAAAGTCCAAGGTCAGGACGGTCTTATCGGACAGGCTGAGGTCGCATCCGTCCAAGGCCTTCAGTAAGATATCCTTCGCCGTCCCCGACCCGGTCCCGCTTTTGGGGACGGCCAGGACGGGACAGGAAGCAATCGTTTTCAGCGCCTTTAAGGTCAACAGCTCGGGATCGCCCGGGCCGATGCCGACGCAGTATAATTTACCTTTCATCATAACCCTCAAAGAGTGACGCCGTCTTGCCGTCGTCTTTACGAACGAAGATTCCCGTCCGACGAGCCAGCATCATGTCGGCGTGGACGGGCAGCTCAAAGTCTTTTTCAAGGACTTCCCAAACCTGAATGGGCTTGATGGCCCCTTCTTCAGTCTGATAGATGCCTACCGTTAAGTAGACGTCGCCGTCTTTGACATTGCCGTGAATGGCGTCGATGACGTGATTTTTCACTTCAATGGTCCGTACGCGGTGCTTCCCTTTATGAGACACCTTTTCGTAGAGGACCGATTCGGCCTCGTTAAAGCGTTTCAGAATGGCATTCAACCCGTCCTGACTGAGGTCTTCCTTCAAAGGGCCGCGCAGGGTGTAGACGGCATAGTTGGCAATGGCCATCAATTTCGGTGCCTTGGGGTCGACATAGCGGCCGTCGAGGACGGCAAAGCCCTGGGGGGACATGGCGTTCATGCGGGCCATGACATCGGCGACGGGAATTTCTTCGGCCAGTTCCATATCGAGGTATTCGATGTCGGCCGACACGCCGACGCCGAGGGCAGAGGCGAAGCTGAGCTTCATATGAGGATTGAAGCCTTCGGAGTAGCAGATGGGCAGCTTAGCCCGAACGATGACGTAGCGCACGGCCCGGGCAAAGTCGAGGTGGGACAAAAACTGCAGGGCCCCGTCTTTCTTAACAGCTAAACGTATTCTTGCCATGAGCGTCCCCTGCCTTTCTGTCAATAATCGAAATGCCCAAATTCGGGCAGACACCGCAGCCCGTACAGGACAGACGGCGGCAGTCATGAGTCAGTTCGGCCCGTTCGGCCCGCATCCATTCCTGCTTCAAATAGTTCTTCGCGGCACCACTGGTGAGATGATCCCAAGGCAGGGCCTCGTCCAAACTGCGGTTTCTGGCGGCGTAATAATCGGGATCGATGCCGGCCAATTCAAAGGCCTTCATCCAGCGGTCGTAGTCGAACATTTCCGTCCAGCCGTCGAACTTACAGCCCAGTTTCCAGGCTTCATAGAGGACGGCGCCCATGCGGCGGTCACCGCGGGCAAAGGTCGCTTCCAAGCGGCCCGTCTTGGCGTCGTGGTAGTGGTAAGAAATGTGCTTGTCGCGAATAAGCCCCTTGATGTACTGCTGCTTGCGTTCGATTTCTTCGATGGGAAGCTGACCGAACCACTGGAAAGACGTGTGCGATTTGGGGACGAAGCTGGAGACGGAGACCGTCACCTTGCCGTTATTCTTATGGGTAACGGAACGGTATAAGTTCAGTACTTTATAAGCCAAATCGGCAATGCCGGCCAAATCTTCGTCCGTTTCCGTCGGAAGGCCCATCATGAAGTACAGTTTTACCGTCGACCAGCCGTTTTGGAAAGCATTTTCACAGGCCGAGAGGAGATCTTCTTCGGTGACGCCCTTATTGATGACGTCGCGCAGGCGCTGCGTCCCCGCTTCCGGGGCAAAGGTCAGGCCGCTCTTACGGACCTGCTGGACTTTTTTGGCGATGTCAACGGAAAAGCTGTCGACGCGGAGCGACGGCAGGCTGACGCTGACCTTCTGGCCCTTAAAGGCGTCGAGGAGCTGGTCGACCAGTTCCGGCAGGCAGGAATAGTCTGCCGAGCTCAGGCTCATGAGAGAAATTTCATCGTAACCCGAATTGGCGACGATGTCTTTGGCTAGTTTTACCAGCTGTTCCGGCGACTTTTCCCGAATGGGACGATAGAGCATGCCGGCCTGGCAGAAACGGCAGCCCCGGCTGCAGCCGCGGAACAGTTCGAGCACGGCCCGATTGTGAACGATATCGATGTTGGGCACGATGGGTTTCGTCGGGAAAAAGACGTGTTCCACGTCAGGAACGACGCATTTTTCGATTTCCGCCTTGGCTTCCGGTTCCGTCGGGACCAGGGCCTTGAAGTTGCCGTCTTCGTCGTACTCGGCATCATAGAAGGACGGCACGTAGTTTCCCGGCTGCTTAGCCAGTTCTTTCAAGAGGCCTTTCTTGCCGCCGGGCTTTCCGCCTTCTTTCCAGGCGATGATCGTATCGGCCAGAAGCTGCGTCGATTCTTCCGATTCACCGAGGAAAAAGATATCGATGTAGTCGGCCAAAGGTTCTGCATTATACGCACAAGGACCGCCGGCGGCCACTAAGGGCATATCGTCGCCGCGGTCTTTGGCAAAAATCGGCAGTCCGGCCAGATCGAGCATATTTAATATATTGGTAAAACTCATTTCATACTGGAGGGTAAAGCCGACCATGTCGAAATCGCGGACAGGCGTCTTCGTTTCCAGCGAAAACAGAGGATACCCCTTGGAGCGCATGAGGTCTTCCATATCCGGCCAGGGCGCATAGACCCGTTCGGCGGCCACATCGGGCCGTTCGTTGAGCAGGGCATAGAGGATGCGCAGGCCTAAATGGCTCATGGCCACTTCATAAACATCGGGAAAACAATAGGCAACGGTCAGTTTTACCCGGTCGTGGTCTTTTACGACACTGTTCCATTCCCCGCCGACGTAGCGGGCCGGTTTACTGACTTTGCTCAATAAAATCGGATCTATCTCCACAGGATGTGACAATTCATTTCCTCCTTAAACGCCGTCAAAAGATCATCGTCTGCTGGCGCATGTAGATACTGAGTAAAATCCCCATCCCCATCATATTGGTCGTCAAGGCGCTGACGCCGTAGCTCATGAAGGGCAGCGGAATCCCCGTGACCGGCATGATGCCGCAGGTCATACCGACGTTGACCAAAATCTGGAAGGCCCACATCGATACGACGCCCGTGGCCAGCATCATGCCAAAGCTGTCTTTACATTCTTTGGCAATCATGATGCCCCGGTAGATGAGGATAAAATACAGGAATAACAGAAAGATACAGCCTAAAAAGCCCAGTTCTTCACCGATAACCGAAAAGATGAAGTCCGTGTGGTTTTCCGGCAAAAAGTTCAATTGGCTCTGGGTCCCCTGGAACAGGCCCTTGCCAAAGAGCATGCCCGAACCGATGGCAATCTTGGACTGGATGATGTGATACCCGGCCCCGAAAGGATCGGCGTTGGGGTTAAGGAATACCGTAATACGAGACTTTTGGTAGTCCTTCAAAAAATGCCAGCCTACCGGTGCCAGGACGACGCCGGCTAAAAAGACGTTCCGCAAGAGGGACATCTTGATGCGGCCGACAAAGAGCATGCCCAAGGTGATGGCCAAAAAGACGAGACTGGTCCCCAGGTCAGGCTGTTTCAAGACCAAGAGGAAGGGAATCCCGACGAAGAGGCCGATGGGAAGCACCTGCCGCCACTTATTAAGCTGGCCTACGCGGTCGCTGAGGATAGCTGCCGTGCAGATGATCATGATGAGCTTGGAAAACTCTGACGGCTGCAGGGTAATCGGTCCCAACTGAATCCATCGCTGAGCCCCGAGGGCTGACGTACCGACGAACATGACGGCTACCAGCATCAGCAGGTTAATGACATATAAAGGTTTCGCGTACTTTTTTAACTTCGTATAGTCAAAGCGGCTGAAAAAGATGACAATCATGAAATCGACGACGAAGGCTGTGCCCTGCTTGATGACGAAGTCATAATTGATAGCCCCTTTATTGATATGCGTCGCACTGCCGATAATAGCCAGGCTGATGCAGACGATGAAAAAGCTCACAATGAGCATAACTTTATCTAAATTCTTCCATTCACGTTTAATAAACATTTCCCTCTCCTATCGACGATAGTGGCGCCAATTCCGGCATTCCTGCCGTCGGCGCCGCACCGATAAGCCTGATGTATCATCCGCACCGGCTGTACGGCGCGGCAAGAGACCGATCAATTCGGCCTGATCAATGGCCGTCCTCTTTTCGAGCCAGTCCGCCGTTTTGGCCAAAGCCTGGAAAAACGGCAGCTGATCCGATGCTTTATGAATTTCCCCCTGACCGGCTGCCAGGTCGATGCCCTCATCATGGGGCAAAATACCGGCAACGGTTTTCCGATTCAGATAGGCCATGGCATCCGTCGGTGAGATGACGCCGTCGGCAAAAAAGTTATTGAGGATGACGTCATAGTGAAACCGCTTCTGCTTCATGCAGTACTGAATGACCCGTTGGGCATCGTGGAGTGACGACGGCGACGGTTCAACGACGAATAAGATCTGGTCGGCCAAAGCCGTCGCAGCCCGGTAGGCCTCATCGCGGCCGGGCGGACAGTCGACAAAGGCGAAATCGTATTCACCGGCCAGGGATTCTAAGACGTAGTGAAAGGACGGAATATCGACCTTTTCCCAAGTCCGTTTCTGACTGGCCGGCAGGACGTCAAGGCCGGGAGCAATCGAAACCAGGGCCTGCCGGGGAAGGCATTTCCCGCGGGCAGCCTGACTGGCGTCGAACTTTACCGCCTCATCCATGCCGAAGAGTAAATCAAGGTTGCGCAATCCCATGTCCGCATCGGCAGCCAGCACCCGATAGCCACGGCGCTGGAGCAATACGGAAAGAGAAGCTGTAATCAAAGTTTTGCCGACGCCTCCCTTACCAGAAGCAATCGCGATGAGTCGAGACATGGAATTACCACCCTTTCTGAAACACTATGGATCAATTATTTTGAGCAGCCGCTTTCTGGCCGCTGCCGGTCTGATTGGCAGTCCCTTGCGCACCGTTGGCGTTGTTCGCAGCCCCTTCGGCATAAGCGCCGAGATGGAAGAATTCTTCCAGCATGGATCGGACGATCGGCCCTGCCGAAACGGACCCGAAACCACCTTGTTCTACCAAGACGGCGATGACGATGCGAGGATGTTCATACGGTGCATAGGCGACGAACCAGCCGTGGTCCGTACCGCCGAAGTTTTCCGCCGTCCCCGTTTTACCGGCGACCTGGATGGGGAATCCGGCAAACAGGGAGCCTGCTGTCCCTGATTCTTCAGCAACGTTGCGCATCCCTTCGCGGACGAGATCGAGGGTCGATTTAGAAACGGGCAGCGTCCCTGTCTGTTCCGGCGCAAAGATCTTATAAGGCGTCCCGTCGAGATTATCGATACGGCTGACGATAAACGGCCGATACTGGATGCCGCCGTTAGCGACTTCACTGACGATCATGGCCGCCTGGAGAGGCGTAACCAACTGGAAGCCCTGGCCGATAGCGGAGTTGAACGTATCCCCTAAGTACCAGTCTTCGTGGAAGGTCTTCATCTTATATTCTTCACTGGCGACAAGACCCGACGCTTCACCGCGAAGAGCGATGCCGGTCTTCTTGCCCATGCCGAACATGTCGGCATATTTAGCCAATTCATCAATACCGACGCGGCGGCCCATTTCATAGAAATAGACGTTATCCGACTTTGCCAGGGCTTCGACGAAGTTGATCCAGCCCAAGGCTTCCCCGCCGGCATTTCGCATATCGACTAACCAGTGGCGCCCGCTGTCGAAGATCATTTCATCAGGCGTAACTTTTTTCAATTCCAAAGCTGCCGAACCGGTAATGAGCTTAAAGGTAGAGCCCGGCGGATATTCACCGGCAATGACCCGGTTTTCCATAGGATGGTTGGGGTCGTCGTTGATCATGGCCCATTCCTTTTCCGTAATGCCCCGGGTAAACCAGTTGGGGTCATAAGCGGGCCGGCTGGCCATGGCCAAAACAGCCCCCGTATTGGGGTCGATGGCAACGGCGGCAATGCCGTGGGTACCGACGCCGTTGGCAATCTGGCGGTCCATGGCCTGTTCCGTCGCTTCCTGTAAATTGAGGTCCAGGGTCAGGTGCATATTGTGACCGGCCACCGGTTCTTTTCGTTCCATTTCCGTAACCGGACTGCCGGCAGCATCGACTTCGACCTGACGGCCGCCGTCCTGCCCGCGCAGGAGGTCGTCGTAATAGGCTTCAAGGCCTGCCCGGCCGATCTGGGTGATATTGGAGACACCTTCAACGCCTTCGAGCCGTTTGGCATCTTCTTCATCGATCTGACCGACGTAGCCGAAAACCTGAGCCGCCATCGTCTTATAAGGATAATAGCGAATCGGCTGTACTTCGACGGAAACGCCGGGCAGGTCGTTGCGCTGTTCTTCAATCTTCGTGACGATGTCCTGGGTAAGGTCATTAGCCAAAACCGTCGGGACGTAGGAACTCTTGACTTTTTGAATCTTATCGCGCAGTTTATCCTCCGGTATATTGAGGATACCCGACAGTTTCGCCAGTTCTTCATCGCTCATGCCGCCCTTGGGCGGAACGTAAGTGGCCATGAAGCTCGGCCGCGAGCCGACCAAAATCTGTCCGTTGCGGTCGTACATGATGCCGCGCATGGCCGCAATGGGGATGGCCCGTAGGCGGTTCCCTTCGGCCAGAGAATGATAATATTCACCGGCAAAGAGCTGTAAATAGACGAGCCGGCTGACAAGAATAATAAAAATCGCAATGACCACCCAGTAGAGATACCGGAAGCGGCCATCTTGATTCTTCTTTTTTAATAACGCTTCAAGCATGTATCTGTGTCTCCTTTAGTTACCAGCGATAACCCGGAAAGCCATAAAAGGTATCGGACCGGCGCAGGCGCCAGACGACATGGTCCACGGGCAAGGCCAAGATTCCGTGATAAACGAGTACGGGTATACTGAATTCCAATAAATACGCCGCCACATTGATGTACTGGCCGGCCAGAAACAGGAAGCCGCAGGTCAGGATAAGGCCCGCTTCCGTCGCCCCGAGGACGATGAGCAGGGTCAAAATCCACTGATCCTTATCGATATTGCGGCCGAGATAGCTGCAAACAAGGGTGACAATGAGATACACCAAGAGGTGCATGCCAAAGAAATTCCCAATGATGACATCTTGGCAAAAACCGCCTAGGAGTGCCGTCGCAATGCCGACGCGCTGGCCGTGATGGAGGGCCATAAGGACGACGAAGACGAAGATGAGATTGGGCTGGCTGACACCGTTAAAGATAAAAGGCAAGACCGCAGCCTGCAAAATAAAGACGATGAAGGCTGTGATGATACAGTTCATTTTCTTCATAAGGCCGCAGCTCCTTTGATGCCTTCCACCTTGTCGCGATTCGTCTGCGGTACGAGTTTCGGCGTTACATCCGGTTTTTCATAAGAGCCGGTGTCAGCCGATTTCAAAATGACGAAGACTTCTTCTAATTTCGAGAAATCGACGCCGGGACGAATGACGGCATATTTTACGAAATCATTTTCATTCTGATGAATCGATACGATGGTGCCGATATAGAGGCCCTTCGGGTAGATGGAGCCGAAGCCCGACGTGACCAGCGTATCCCCTTCGAGGATATCGGCATCTTTAGCGATATTGACGAACTGCGGTTCCGTCGGCACATTACCGTTGCCGCGGACGACAGACGATACGCGAGATTCCGGCCGCTGAACGATGGCCCCGATACTGGTCCGGGGGTCGGTCATGAGCTGTACCCGAGACGAATGCGGATAGACGTCACTGATAAAGCCGACGACACCGGCCGGGGTAATGACAGGCATATTCTTTTCTACACCTTCCCCGCTGCCGACATCGATGATCATCGTATTGGTCCAAGTCCCGTAATCACGGGAAATGACCGAGCCTGCCAAGAGCTGATACTGGCTGTGGCTCGATTTAAAATCGAGGAGTGCCCGCAGGCGGTCATTTTCAGCGACGACTTCATCGTAGTCGACGGTCCGGCTTTTCAGGTCGGCATTTTCTTTTTCCAGCGATTCCCATTCAATGCGGTTCTTCAAACTGACGTCGACGATGTGAATGTTGGAAGCCAGGACATCCATGATGCTGCTGGCACCGTATTCAAAAGGCGACATGATCGTCATCAAAGGCTTCGTAATAAAAGGCAGGGAATCGCGCTGGCGCCAAGCCCAGCCTACGACAGCAATGATGATGAATAAGACGAGTACGAAGACGACGCTTCTTTTACCGAACGAAAACAATTTTAAAATCTCCTCCTATATATGCGCTGCGCCCCTTCAATGAGGGCCGATAACTTTTCACGATCGTTGATGGCAATCCCCGTGCCCCTGGCCACGGCCAGTTCCGGTTCGGCTGCCATCAATACGGGAACGCCCAGTTCCTGCGTAAAGAACTGATCCATCCCCTTGAGCTTAGCACCGCCGCCGGTGAGGACGATGCCGTGTTCCATAATATCGGCAGCCAATTCTGGCGGCGTCTCGCGCAGGACGTCTTTGACGACGTCGAGAATCTTCACCAAGGGCTTGCCAATGACATGATAGAGTTCACTCGATTTGACGGCCACTTCGCGCTGCAGGCCGTCATCGAGGCCGCGGGCCATGAAATAATAGCCCCTGTCTTCGAGGGGCAGGACGGCCGAGCCGTTGGTGACCTTCATCTCTTCGATGGTCGTATCGTCAGTGACGACGTCGTACTGATAGCGCAGATAGTCACGAATGGCGGCATTGAAATCGAGGCTGCCTAAATGAAGCGATTTAGAGACGACGATGCCGCCTAGGGACAGCATGGCCACATTGGTCGTACCGCCGCCGATGTCGATGACCATATTGCCGACAGGGTCGTAGACGGGCAGATTGACGCCGAGAGCCGCCGCAGCCGCCGTTTCAATAACGAAGGCTTCTTTGGCACCGGCCTGGTAAACCGCTTCCATGACGGCTCTTTTTTCAACGTTCGAAGCTGCCGACGGCACGCCGATCATGATGCGCAGGCGCTGAACGCTGCGGACGCACTTGCTGAGGATGTAGCCCAGCATGGTCCGGGTTACGCTGTAATCGGCAATGACACCGTGCACCAAGGGACGATGGAGCTTAACCGTCTCAGGAGAGCGTGACAGTAAGTCCTCAGCCGAGCGGCCGACAGCAATCATCTTGCTGTTTCGCTCGTCCGTCGCCATGACCGACGGCTCGGACAAAACGACGCCCCGGCCTTCGACATAGACTTGGACCGTAGACGTCCCTAAATCGATGCCTATATTTTTAGTTAATGGAGAAAAAATCGAAGCCATAACAAATAATCCCTTCTATTCCTTTCATATATGCTGTCATACGTAAACAGCCATTCATTGCTTATTTTACCACATAGCGCAAACTTTCGCATTAGCAAATTTCCATAGAATAGAGAAACGGGACCGCCCTTTGGGGGACAGCCCCGTTTGATTCATAACCCTTGTATTTTACTGTTGCTGTATCTTTAACCCGGCACGCTGAAGAGCCATGATAATCGGCGTAACGATCAGCCCGGAAACGACAGCTTCGGGAATCCCGTTGACGGCGGTAATGCCGAGCATGATGTTGATGACGTTCATGAAGGGAATCCCTTGGGCTTCGGCATAAGGAACACCGACGAGGGCCGTAAAGGAACCCAGGAAGAGGACCGTATGGATCACCGTCGTCACGACAGCCGTCACGGCCACGCGCACGACTTCGCGCGTCTTCAAACGGCGGTACAATTCATAAGCAATGAGGCCGATAAGAATCCGCGGTACGATACAAATAAAGGCGTCGGCAACGACGTTGTACTGCACGGCAAACAAGAGCAGTGCGCTCGGAGCCTGCAGGGATCGGATAAAAGAAAAAATCCCGAACATAAAGCCGACAATCATCCCGACCTTACGACCTGCCGATAGACTGCCGATGATCGTAGGAATGTGAAGAATCGTCGCATTCATAATAACCAGCGGAATGAATCCGTAGCCGGTTATGCCCAGAAAAATCGTAATAGCCGATAAAAAAGCGGCAATGGTCAATTGGCGGACCGACAAAAACGTCTGCTGTGTCGGTACCGTGTCCCTTTGTTTTACCATGATACTCCCCCGTTCTCGTTCTTTCCCAAGATACAAGTCGCACTGCATATAAAAACACGGCCGGTCTCCGCCGGTACCAGTCCGTTTCCGGTACCCATCCAGCGTAAAAAAATGGACCCGCCTTTGTGTCATGCGTAGTATAGCACACTGGGAAGTCCTTGACAATAGGTTTTTCAAATATTGTGAATTTTTGCACGAATATCCTTTTAAAGGCCAATTTTCAGTTGACCCACAGCCAATAAACGTGATAGAATGGACAAGTACTTGCGAGTGTGGCGGAATGGCAGACGCACTAGACTTAGGATCTAGCGTCTTACGACGTAAGGGTTCAAGTCCCTTCACTCGCACCAAAAAGACAACCATGCAGATTAGCACGGTTGTCTTTTTTTGTTGCCATCACAAAATCGAGTGTCTTTGACCCCATTTTGACCCCTGCAACAAAAATTGATAAGGTATAATATTTTTCGCAAAATAAAATAAAGACATGAATCTCCCCATTTG
>OFMH01000038.1_pt1 | contig 92261 bp, 100 predicted proteins | sample 1541761 | NCBI WGS metagenome assembly OFMH01 (sample SAMN04209249, study PRJEB22552) | human gut metagenome | biome: gut; material: feces | host: Homo sapiens | place: USA: Oklahoma
TTCGATGTCCATTAAATAGGTAATTATTAGTCTCCACACAATATTTAACATGTCCTAATGATAATGAGAATAATTCATTTTGGGGAGAAATATATTTTACAGATTCTTCTGGGAATCCTATCCCAAACTTGGATTTTGAACTTCATTGCAATGATGTGACAACTCAATTTGTAAAAACAGATGCAAACGGGAAATATACATTTAAATATGTTTATAGTAAACCTATGTATACTCATAGAAATCCTGTTAGAGTATATGCCATGGTACGAGAAAACGATAAGTATGTCCATAGTTATGGGGAACAATATTATTATAATCCAATTAAATGGTTTCATTTTATAACACATGAAGATGAAAAGTATAAAACTGCCACTTCCATTACATATCCATTTAATGTCACAGGTGGAGAAATTGTTGAAGAAATTGAAGTTTTGAAAACATATGAGGATGGAACGATTGTATTTGATGCTTGGTATGATGATGAAGCACGTACGATTAAGCATGATTTTACTAAGCCAATCATAAGCAATGTAGATATTTATGCAAAGTGGAAAAAGATTGAAAAACCAGTTGTTCCTCCTGAACCAGAAGTAGAAAGAGTCAAAATAACATACTCTCCGGGTGAAGGAAAAGGGCCTAATGCAGTTATGAAGATACCAAAATCGGATGAGGATTATAAAGTGCGTGATTTTGAATATTCACCAATAGGAAAAACATGTTCACCTCCTTCTGATAAGTATTACTTTAAAGAGTGGCTTGTAAAATATGCGGATGGTACCGAAACAAGAGTAACACCTGGTACTAAGATCAAGATTACTCAAGATACAGCTTTTATAGCGCAATGGGCAAGACTATATGAAGTAAAGGTTGCGGATACAATAACGAATGGAACGGTTGTCTTGATGAATAATGATAGAGAGAAAGGACAGGTTGTTACGGCAAAAGAAGGGGAAACTATTCTTGCGACTTTAACAGCTGATAAGGGTTACTACAATAAAAATATCATAATTCAGCAAGCAAATGGTAGTTATCTTCCGTGGAAAAGAAATGAATTTAATCCTTATCTTGTAACTTTTAAAGTAGAGAATCATGATATTACATTTAATGCAAATTTTGCATCTTTAACGGCAGATCCTGAAAAGCCAATAATTAAAGCTCATAACTTGAAGTATAACGGTAAAGAACAAGAAGTAGAAGTCTTTGGTTATGATTTTGTTATGATGAAAATTGAAGGTAATAAGGCAAAAGATGCTGGTACATATACAGTGAAGGTAACATCAAAAACTGGTAAATGGGATGATGGTTCAACGGATGCTGTTACAACTACATGGGAAATTGAAACAGTACAAAGACCAGCTCCTACAGGATTAAAGGGTTTTGATACTTCATATCCTGGTGCTAACGATGGAAGAATCACAGGTGTTACTGAGGACATGGAATATATAGAAGATACAGAAACGAAAGTTCATTTCTGTACGGGTACAGAAATTACTGGTCTTAAGCCTGGATTATATAGGGTGAGTTATAAAGATGATAAAAATCATCGGTATAATATCCCTGCAGAAATCCGAATTAATGAAGGTACAGGACCGGTTCCATCTCACACACATACTTATGGTGCATGGGTAAGTGATGATACAAATCATTGGCATGAATGTACAGATGCTTCTTGTGGTAGTATAAAAGATAAAGCCGTTCATGTATATGATAACGATATGGATGATACTTGTAATGTTTGTGGCTATAAGAGAGTACTTCCTACGCCTGTAGTAACTTACAAGTTTATTGAGGGAGCTAATGGTTCTTGGACAAAGAATAGTGGCAAGAATCTTGGCTTCAAAGTGAATGGTGAAATCTCTAGATTTACGGGTGTTAAGGTTGATGGCACTTTAATTGGTAATGATAAATATACAGCTGTTTCCGGTTCAACTGTTGTTACATTGAAGAAGGATTATCTTGAAACGTTATCTGTTGGTAAACATACATTGAGTGTGGTTTACACAGATGGTGAGTGTACAACTGAATTTGAGGTAATAGCAGATACAAAACCAACAACGCCAGAAGAAGATAAGAAGCCTGGAACAGAAACAGAAAAACCAAAACCGGACGTTGAAAAACCAACGTTGCCAGAAGAGGATAAGAAGCCTGGTACAGAAACTAAAAAGCCAGTACCTTCAAAGGTAGATAGGAAAGCGGATGTTAAGTCTGAAAAGAAGAGGTCTTTGAATACGGCATACTCATACAATGTGGGTCAATGGATGGCTTTATTATTGATGAGTGGATTTGTGTTGGTATTAACTGTATTTAAGAAAAAGAGAAATTAATGAAGAGGGCCAGTAATTGGCCTTCTTTGTCTTTATTCTGGTAAATTTAGTGAGTTGTTTGAGATGTATTTGTAGGCTTGTTAATATGGTGGTGAAGGGAGATGAAAGGTATGGGTAAAAGATTGTTGTCAATACTAGGATTGTTGATTGTGATAGTGGGTATTGTGTTTGGTGGTAATCTTGTTTTAGTTATTATTGGATGTGTAATTCTTGGCTTAGGACAGATGATCAAAGATAAAGAAGATAATAGTACATCGAATTTTAATGAGAGCTTTGGTAAATACTTTGAGGATGTAAAAATGAATCCAGATACGCATATGCTTAATGTTAGTGATACAAATATTCCTTTGCCTAAACATGATTATTGTAGTGGCAGTGGATATGTACAAGGTAAATATAAAGGTTTAGATGTAGAGTTTTGTACCATTAAACTTACAGATGTGACTGAAATCTTGCGTGATGAGACTGGTTTGTGGGAAAAGAATGAAAATACAGTTTATACGGGAGAATGGATGTTGTGTAATCTTGATCAAAGGTTTAATACGTGGCTAACTATATATCCTCGTAACTTATTGGATAAACAAACTATTAAAACTGGAAATGAGGCGTTTGATAAGAAGTTTAATTTGACTTGTGGGGATGAGAAATTGGCTCTTGAGATATTGGATTCAATTCGTTTAGAGCGAATTATAGCTTTATCAAATCATAAGTTTTCAATAAACTTGAATGAGGATGGAAGACTTCATATTGCAGTTCATAATTTTAAGAATATGAATGATTTAAAGTGGTTTGTGGATATGATTGATGTGTTTAGGGGATAATCAATGAATTATAGAGAACTATATTTTGAAACAAAAGGGATGCTTGAAGAATTTGATTTTATTGATGATTCAAAAATAGCGGTATTAACTTATTGTAAAAATGTTGATGATCTAAAATTAGTGCATGACTTTATTATGGATAAGAAGTATAAGAATATTTACGATATTCCAAAATATGCATTTTATTTGTATATGAAAAGGAATCATCTAGAAAGAATTATTGAGGATTAAAAAAGCCAGAGAAATAAAATCTCTGGTTTTGATTTAATGAAAAGTTTGCCAAATTGTTTGCCAAAAATGATAACTTAAGAAATAAAAAAGTTCTGAACTCCTTTATATAAAGTAAATTCAGAACTTTGAGTTTCAAACTGGCACCATATATATTTGTACGATCGAACTAATTTCAAAAAATTTCAATTTTAAAAAAATAAATACTATGAATAACCGACAGGAAATAGAACGAGTTTCTAGATCTTGTCGGTTTTAATTTTTTGAAAAAATGGCGATGAAAAATGGAGTTGGAGGAAATAAGCATGAACGCTGATGAAATGATGCATGAATTAGGATTCGAAAAATTGGAAAATCATTGTAATGAAGTTGAAGTAGTGTACCAAAGGATTACTGAAAATGAAATTTGGAGAGTATTTTTCTTCAAATCGTATGGGCTTGGATATGTGAACTATTCAGTTTCCCATTATCATTGGTTTGAAAATCTTGTAGAGTGGAAAAATATGGATCCGTATGTAGACATGGATCTGCACAAAGCAATTCATCAGGTATTGATTGAACATGGTTGGTTGTAGAAAAGGAGAAAGGCATATGGATTATTTTAAATTTGATGGTGCTGAGATTGAAGTGGTTTCAGCGGTGAATAGATATGGAACACTTCCAATTCGGTATTATGACGATTTGAATCTGTCACCTAAAGCATGGGGTATTTTAGGAAAGATATTCCTTTTAAAATCACGCAATGAGAATTGGAAAATTTCGGTAAATGGATTAGCAACTCAGATCAAAGGTGGACGTGATTTGGTGAAATCGACAGTCAAGGAATTAAAAGATAATGGCTACTTACATATTATGCAGGGAAGAAATGAAAATGGAAGTTTTGGAACAACAAAATGGTATATTTTTGAATCTCCGGAAGATAATCCGTTCTTTCTGAAAGTAGATGATATGCCGGAGTCGGAAAACCCAACTACGGTCGAAAACACCGTAGGCGGAAAATCCGCACACGGCGAAAAAACACCGCAGGCGGAAAAACCGCACACGGTAAAAACCGCAACCGTAGGCGGAAAATCCACACACGGTCAAAACCCTTTAAATAAACCGCAGGCGGAAAAACCGCATACGGAAAATCCACCACAAACTAAGATAGAAAGAAAGATAGAAAGATATAAAAAAGAAAATCTATCTAAAGAAAAAGAAAACCGCAGTGCAAGTTCTGTGATTGGTAAAATTCAAAGTCAGATTGGGTTTGAGTTTCTACTTAAAGAACATCCAGATGATGAACAGCTATTAAGATTGATCAGCAGAGTCATTGCTGAAAAGCTGTTGTCTGAGGACGCATCAATCACATCTAAGAATTTCAAATATAGTTCAGACGAAGTGCATGAATGTTTTGAAACATTGGATTTCAATCACATCGAATATTTACTGGAGTGTTTGAAAAAAAATCCAAAGAAAGAAATCAGAAATATGAAACAGTATCTTTTAGTTACATTGATGAATGTTCAACTAAATTATGAGGGAGCAAAACTAAACAAGAACAAATCAGAGGAAGAAGAAATGGCCGAAGAAAAACAGGAAGAAGAAAAAGTAAATGTTGCAAATGATGTAGTGTCATCATCTGTTTCAGAAATACTACAACAACAAGGAAAAAAAGATGAAATGAATCACAATGATTCTGATGAGTTAGATGATATTTTCAATCAAAGCTTTTCACAGGATGATTTTATAAATTTATTTGGAACTGGCTCGTCTAACAGCGAAGCTGCATTATCACGATCCGCATTTTGGGAAATGTACAAAAAGCCAGATGACAGTCGCTCATTAGCCGACCTGAACAATGGGGAGTTGGCCGAGCTAACAATGCTCATGCAGGATCAGCAATTAGTAGAAAAATTAAAAGCCAAAGTATAGCAAATTTAGAAAGTAGAAGGAGATGAGGAATGTGTGCAAAGGAAGGGGTGTATGGACTGAAATCAAAGATTTTATTGAATTCGATCTGAGAGGGAAATTCCGAGGTGGAGAATATATCATCAAAGTTACGACTAGTGAAGGGATAACATTTGACAATCGTGAGTTTTTCATGAACAAAAACAATATTTCACCACTCTGGAAATTCTCAGGTTTGCAACTAGATTTGAGAAATCAGGATGATTTTTTAACTGATTCCATTCAAGTATCTAGTTCGATTGTTTCCGTAAGTTCGGATTCAAGAGAGGATTATCAGCACAAAATGATTCATCGAATTTCTAAAAACGAAGAAGTGATTATTGCACTACAACAGGCATTTCGTGTGATAAACAAAATGTTACCAAACGAAGCTAGAGTTCTGATTGGACATGGTATATTAGGCTTTTCGTATAAAAGCCTGACATCAGATGGAAAACTGACAGAACGATATATGCAACGATTATATGTCCAGGCACTTAAGAATTTTGCAATGGGACTTGGCTTACTTGTGGATTAGATTAAATGTGTGAAATGAAAGGATGATAGGTATGTTGAAGATTAACTACGAACAAACCAAAGCATTAACAAAAAAGCATTTGGATACTCTTACGAAGTATATCAAAGCAGGGTATTACCAAATCAAAAAAGTTCCTCTATATGAGATCGACGAGGATACAGATTTTATGGACTTGTTGACAATCAATTGTTCAACACCATATGACGATGTTTTAAAACATGATCTCGAAATTTTGTCGAGAATGGATGTTTTATCAAAGCAGATACTGTACTGCGTACATTTACTTTGCTTAAAACGAAGAAATCTACAGTCAGGATGTGCTTATTCGTTTGGAAAACCTTACGAAGATTATAAACGTGCTTTATTAGGCTATGGTTTATCAATGGAAAGCCTAATTGCATATGCAGATTAGAAAAACAGGGGGAAATTAAAATGAACAAAACTGCAAAAATTATTAACATTTCAAATGTATCAGGAGGTGTTGGAAAATCTACGACAGCCATTGAATTGGCAACTTACTTTGGTATGCAGGGCAAAAAAGTATTGATTGTGGATGCCGATATGCAAGCCAGTGCGACTGACTGTATTGGTGCAAAAGGACAGCCTTTGACAATCAAGGAATTACAGACAATGGATGAAAAAATCGAAAGTGGAACAAACTTTATCAATGTTTTGGATGAATGCTTGATTGAAAATGTTGCCAGTGATCTATGTGAGGTTTTAGACGATCCAGACATGATTGAAGATGTAATCGTACCTACGGAACACATGAACGTAAGTTTATTGCCGGCTTCGATTCGATTGTGCCAAGCGGACAAGAATTTATCAGATGATAGAACTCGTTCTGCGGTAGATCGCCTAGTATGTGCATTTGAAAATGTGCAGGACAGATATGACTACATTCTGATTGATAATTCACCAGCTCAGACTTTAGTAAGTACAAACACCTTACTAGCCAGTGACTTAAACATCATTCCAGTGAAACTTGATAGAAAATCTATTAAGGGAATGATTGTTTCTCTTAAAAATACAATTACGATTGCAAAGAGAAACAAGAAGAATGTTGATTTAAAAGTTCTATTCACGATGGTTTCACCTCGTGGAAAGACAGAAAAAAACTTAATTCCATGGTTTAGAAAACACATGGATGACATGATATTTCAAACAATTATTCCGTATCAGAAAAAGCCAACACAGGATGCCAGTATGATGAACAGACAGGTTGTGTTGACAAATACAAACGTAGGTAATGCCTATAAATCACTAGGTGAAGAAATTATCGCATTACTGGAGAATAAGGACTAATTAAGGGGGTAGAAAATCATGGCAAGTTTTGAAGATTTAATGATTGGATTCAACGACAATGGATATAACACAGTGGACAGTTTTGTAGATCGTACAAAGGAATTACCAACAAAAAATGTTTCGATCTACGAGATTGATTTCAACCCATTGAATGATGCAAATGATTCAGAAGAAGATAAAATCGAAAATGCTGAGAAAATTCACGAACAAGGTATGGTGTATACACCACTACATGTCTATCGCAATAAATCACATCGTCATGGCAGTGACAAGAAATATATGCTTCTTGGCGGGCACTTCCGCCTAGATGCATTGTTAAGAAATGCAGAATTGTATCCAGATGCTCAGAAAATGGTGCCAGTAATTGTTTTGCCTACACCAGAAAATGAAACAAAAGAATTAGAAATGATTCTTTTGTTGAATGAAGTTAGACCTTTACAGGAAGAAGATTTCAAACGAAAAGTTGAACTCTACTTGAAAGTTTGGAATGGGAAAGCTGAAGCAGGCGAAAAGCCTAAAGGGATACAAAAACGAAAATGGATTGCTCAGCGTTTAGGGAATCGAATCGGTGAAAAAAAGGTTGAGAAATTTATCCATGAGATTGAAGGGTATGAACGTGTGCGTAAAGATCCCGACAAAATTGAGCAGGATGAAATTGAACAGCTGGTCATTGATGCCAATATGACTGAGCCAGTCATAGAAGATATCGAATCGAGTGCAGACAAGGAAGATCGCAAGCGAATTGTCAAAAATCTGAAAGAAACAATGGGTCGCTCTGTGAAAATCGAAAAAGGATGGTTGTGCTTCCAGTTTTCAGATAAATCTAAAAAGACGGATGATTTTTACAGCATTTTAAATATCCTTGGATTTGATGACAATGGGGAAATGAAATGAGAATAAATCAAGATTTTATAATGGTTGTCATGGCAGGAGCAGGACTACTTTTAGTCCTTGCTCTATGCATGGCTGCACTCTACAAATGGATATCATTTCTTGGTGGAAAAATGACTAGATATGGTATGCACGTACATCAGATGTTAAAAACAGATGAGTCAGATGATGAAAATGGAAATAAGGGAGATTGATTATGGCAAGGTTTAAAGAAGTGGAATTAAAAAGGCAAGGCTGTGTAAGTCTTGTATCTAGAATGTATCCTGATGATACATTGTTTGATTATGTAGTATACATAAATGCAAATGGCGAAATTCATTCCTATGGTTTTGGAGATTCTTATGATGTTGCACTTAAAATCTTTGAGGAACAGGTTGCCGATTTAGGCTAAGGCAGTTTGCCTTAAAAAAAGATCAGGTGATGATTATGGAAAAGAAAGATGAAGAATTACGTCAGGAAATGTTGGAGTTACAAATGATTGAAGAAAGGCTTCAATCTCTAATCGAAAGATACACTTTAGAAATTGAAGATGACACAGAATGTCTAAAAAAGTATAAAGATGAGTTGGAGAATGTTTTAAAAGAATCTGACTGCTTATCAGAAGTTGATAATAGCAGAATATGTAGTTTGCACAAAATTGTAGAAAGAAAGGCAAACCAAATCGTTTTGAAGAAAGAATTTTTACTCGATTTAAAATATATGAAAGGAGAAAATTGAAATGAGATCCTTAGAACTAAAAACATTACAAATAAAGGATGACTTACCTTTGTATGTAACGCTAGATAGTTTAACTACTTATGTAGTAAATAAAAATAGAGATTTAAAAGGATATAAATTTGTTACTAGAAATGCCGACAGCTGTGTATACACACCAGTTTATATGTTAAAACTCTATCCTTCTTCTAGTAAAGAAAAGATTGTTACATTACTGGAATACTTTTTTAAAGTATGTGATGTTGGTGCAAGTCCACAATGTATGTGGAAGACAGATGACTGTGATTACATTAGCTTATTGTTGCCATATACGAGATACGATCAGATTAAATTTGATCTTGTACGTAATAAAATATTGGAGCAATTTCCGGAATTGCTTATGCCAGAAAATTGTCTTGAAAAACTTCCAGACTATGGAAAGACGGAGGATTATATTGCTTCAATCGAAGTTGCATATCCTGCGACTTGGACAGTAGAGTATTTGACAAAAGCCAAGAGTGGTACTAATACCAACTCTGACGAGAGAAAGGAGTGATAGTTATGGTATTTACAGCAAAAGTAGAGGATTTGGAAATCCGTGGAATAGAGATTAAGGACGGTAAGTACGGAGAATACGCAGTAGTCCGTTTTGACAATGCAAGCGGAGATAGACTGGAGTTTATCGACCGTGAGAAGGATAGATTTGATTCTTACAAGAGAGGGAAGTTCTGTGACATCTGGTTGAAGATTACAGATACAGCCAAATACACGGACTTCACTATCATCGCTAAGAGGTACATGAAAGACGAAGACTAAGCCGAGCGAGGACAAGGGGCAACCCTTGACGGAGTGACTGGAGCCACAAACTATACTGGTGAAAGAGTATGAAATGATTGATTCATAATAGAAATAAGTTAGGAAGATAGGTTTTAAATTATGGCTGAAAAGGATGATGTAATTAGAAAAATAAAGAAACTCATGGCACTTGCTGAAGATACTTCAGCAAGTGATCAAGAGATACAGCTTGCTATATATCGTGCAAACAAGCTTCGCATCAAATATAAGATTGAAGAGATTGATTTATTTGATAAAAAAGGGGCACTAGAAGATGTTGTTCGTATTCAATTAGAACATACAGGTATTGGATATATTCATTGGGTATTAAATGTATTAGCAAAATATTTCCAATGTGAAACATGTTATGCAGGAAAAATAAATGAGAATGATGTTAAATTCAATATCATCGGATTACAATCGGATGTTGATGTTTGTGTACCAGTTGCAGAAGGTGTAGTTTATTATTTGAATTCTATGTTGAAAGACATTCAAGAGTGTTATGTAGGAGATGTCGATTTCAGAATTTTCAAAAAAGACTATTGCAAAGGTTTTGCGAATGGCTTAGAACAGCAACTTGAACAGTCTTTAATTGAAATGAATTTGCACCCTAAATATGAATTGGCAGTAGTAGGAGTGCCTACTGTTGTTAAAGAATGGGCAAATAAGAAAATCAAAGTCACAAAATCGAAAAGTAGATACGTAACTAATGAAGAAGCATATAAATTAGGAAATCAACATGGTCTTGAATATAAAGTGAAAAGGACAGATTTACTTGAAAATAAAAAACATGGCAGCGCTGCCACGTAAGAAGGTGATAGGATGAAAAACGAATATACGGTTCATATAGTCATAAAAAAATATCTATTTGTTTATTTAATTAAAGCTTGGACAATTGATAAAAATAATACGTTAGAATTGCATTTTAAAAAATACTGTATGAAACATCAAATTGATAAAGTTGAAAAGAATATGTGCAAACCTAATTTCAATAGAAATAATGAAATAATAGGTTCGTGCCAAGGCAGTTTAGTGTTAATTAAAGGAACTGTATATTTAAATATAGGAATACTTTTAAAAAATATCTGTTCAGTTCCAATTGAATGTGTTGGAATATCTGGAAAAGGAAAAGCAAGAAAAATCAGCAAAGTTATAAAAGATTGAATGATATAAGAATCTTTTTACATTTTTTAAATTCAAAAAACAGTGATAATAAATTATCTGCCTGTATACTTACAGGTACATTGATTCTTGAAAATCAAAAAAATGGCAGTGTTGCCATGTTGAAAGGAGTGACACAATGGATAAGCAATGGAAAGTTTGTATTCAAATAAATCCGAAATATGATGGTGAGTACTATGTATATATTTTTAACGCTCAAACTGGAGATGAACTGAGGACATTGTTTTATAAAAATAATAATTGGCAAGGCTTAACAGATGATGAGACTGTGATTGCATGGAAAGAAAAAGACTTAAAAAAAATTGTGAATGAATACAAATGGTTAAAAGATCATATATTGGAAATACAAAAGCTATTTAAGTTGAATAAAGTTGATATAAATGATTTCGTAATTGCTGAGACTTTGGAGGAGTGTATTTGCAAATACGGAAGCTGGTTTCACTGGAAGCAAGTACATTTTATAGATGATATATATGTTATTAAAGTATTATTCTAGCAGAAATGATGAGTAATACCTAACTTATTTGAATATTCAATCAGAAGATCATATTTAAATTCTCGTATTTTATTGTTTTTTTTCATTTCATTCAATACAAATTGAAATGTAATTCCAGCTTTAGATAAATATGTATTAATTGACTTTATTTGCTTTTTTGGAAAATAGTCTAAATAGTCTGGATTTTCTAACTCTCGTTTAATTGAAAATAATGCTTTGTTAGTTGGTGAATTTCCAAAATACATAATAAAATCCTCCTTTAATTAAATACTATTATACTCGTTCTTGTGAGTATCAGAAAGGAAATTATGAAAACAAAATTAAAAGAATTACGAAAATTAAATAATTTATCAATGGATAAATTGGGCAAAGAAATAAATATGTCTAGTGGTGAAATCAGTGATATTGAAAATGGTAAAAAGAAAGATCCAAGAATCAGCACCTTAATAAGAATTGCAGATTACTTTAATATCTCATTAGATGAACTAATTGGACGTAAATTAGAAAATTAAGGCAATCTGCCTTAAAGAAAGAAGGTTGATATTCATGAAAAATTGTTTGAATAAAAAAACATGGCAGTGCTGCCACTGCCACTTAGGAAGGTGATAGGATGAAAAATAACGATAACAAACTTGATTTTAAACTTTTGTTAATTATATCAATTTCAGTTGGAGTATTATTGTTTATCATGTATGTTTTTTTCAGATTCATAATCTTTTCTCATTTGTTTTAATTGTTTGAAGTAGATGAACAATAATGAAATTATACCGGTGTACCAATAGAAAATAACATTGTAGACCCATTTTGCTGTTGTACTACTTGGAAACATGTAGTCTAGAGTTATATCTTTAATTCCAAATAGAAATGTAAATGCAATTGAAGTCATTGCAAAGAAAAAGTTATATAAAACTGTGTTGACAACGATTTCTTCGTGAATGATATGATTAATTTTTATGTTATTAAAGTATATATATGCATATATAGTTAATAAAGAGTAATAAGTAGCAAGATGGGTAACAACTGTTTTTATGGTTTTAAAATATTCGAGTTTATCCGATTCAAATGATGTGTAAAATCTTTGCGATATGTAATTAAAATCCACATATGAAGTAAAAATCAATACAGTTATTACTAAGATTTGATATACCAATAGTTTGATTATTATTTTGTAATTATAATTATTCATAAAAACCTCCTTTAATCAAATACTATCATACTCGATATTGCGAGCTTCAGAAAGGAAATTATGAAAACAAAATTAAAAGAATTACGAAAAACCAACAATTTGTCAATGGATAAATTGGGCAAAGAAATAAATATGTCTAGTGGCGAAATCAGTGATATTGAAAATGGTAAAAAGAAAGATCCAAGAATCAGCACCTTAATAAGAATTGCAGATTACTTTAATATCTCATTAGATGAACTAATTGGACGTAAATTAGAAAATTAAGGCAATTTGCCTTAAAGAAAGAAGGTCGATAAAATGCACACTTTAAATAAATTATCTGCCTGTATACTTACAGGTACATTGATTCTTAGTGGTATGACATCCACTGTCAAAGCGGATGAAACCAGAATTAATACGGATCACAATACGTATTACATCGGTAATGTCGAATACAACGAAGATGGAACGATTGTGGATGCATCCCATGTATGTAATATGCAGGTTGAAACTCCACCTACAACAGATGGAAATGATACGGAAGTAACTCCTGATCCAGAACCATCTGAGCCGACAGAGCCAGTGACTCCAGCTCCAACACCAGAACCACAGCCACCTAAAGAGGATGGCGGTACAACAGATAAGCCAGATACAAATCCAGATAACAATAATCAAACGGAAGGTGTACAAAAGCCTGATAAACCCGAAACATCAACAGGAACGATCACGATTATTCCTAATGAGAATGAAGGAAATGAAAAGGTTGACATTTCAAGTAATCAAACTGTGGCAACTGGATATATCAGTTCTGTTAAAAATGCACTGAAATATGAATCGTTGCTGACAAAGGACTGGAGTAAATTTATTTTGGTGGGCAATCCATTTGCAATGCCACAGTGTACGTATTATGCATGGTCTAGATTTTATCAGGTCTATGGCTTTTCAAGTGGTGCTTTTGGCAATGGGAAAGACAATGCCAGAGAGATAGTTGCTGTTCATGGAGATAAATTTAGTTTGAGCAGTACACCAAGCGGAGGTGCTGTGTTCTCGGCTCAGGCGAACACTCTATATCCGCAGTATGGTCACGTAGGTGTTGTAGAAGCTTTTGATGGTACAAATCTATGGATTAGCGAAGGGAATTACACACTAAGTAACGGAGATTATGGATATATCCATATTTACCGTACAACATTTCAAGCATTCAAAGCTATGTATCCTGATGTAGTATTTGCAGTACCGAATGGTTCTGTGTTGGAAAGTTCGTTGCTATCAGATTTAAGTTTATATTCTATGAACAGTGGAATGAATATAACAAGTATCAGTGCTGATGATTCAAAAGTAAATGTGAAAAAGTTGAAATACAAAAATACAAAAAGAAAAAACACCATCTATTATGAAAATGGCGAGAAGATACAGCAGTATAAATTCAAACCTGCTGATGAGAAAGTAGTTTCTGAGGTGTAGAGTGTTCGATGTAATTTATTTTTTGTATAGTGCATTTTCGTGTCTAATAGTATTTGGAATATTAGGCTTAATATGGGATGAACATTTAATGAAAATCAAAGCTTTTCTATTACTTTTGTGTATGTTTTTTGTTCTATGTTTTGCAATCACTCTTCCATTTTGCTTTTGATATAGTTAATTGTCACACGTATATATTTCTTTATGAATATGAGAAACCTTTTGAATAAAAGAAAACGTGGCAGTACTGCCACGTAGGAAGGTGATGAGATGAAAGAAAGAGGTAGTGTATGAGTAGTTATCAAGCTGGAATGTTAACAATATATTTGATTTCGGCAGCTGGAATTTTTATGTTAAGCTCTCTTGTTATGGTGATTGTATTTGAAAGAAATTTTGACTTTGCGATTGGTTTAACGTTAGTTGGACTGTTTCTTATAATTATTGTAGTTTTTCTTATCCCCTATATCTTTTTGGGGTAATGCTTTTCTTTGTTTAAAAAAGAAATAATACTTTTTAAAGTATATAAAATTTTGTATAAAGACACAACCAATATAGTAAATTGAAAAAACAAGAATAATAAAAATAGCAATTATAATTACACTAATTTGTTCTGTAAATTGTTCAGGATATTTTAATCTCCAGAATATCAGAGAAATCATTATGTATATCAGGACAATTAATATTATTCCGCATTGCATCAAATGATTTTTGTATTTATTTTTACAAGGTAAACCCAGCTTAAATTTTATATTTTCAAGATCCATTTCTATTTGATAGCGTATATCTCCTAAGTCAGAATCAGTAATAGTTTTGTCTTTGACGTATATCAACAGTTCATATAGTACAGGGTTTAAATAATCATGAAGTGAATCATGATTAAGTAATTCCTTTAATAGCATATTGACGTTATATTTTGCTTCTGATTTTTCAATATATTCACTCAATTGATTACGTACAATATGCAAATAAAGTTTGCTATATATTTCATATTGTTTCAATACAATATCTCTATCTTTATCAGACAGATAAATTTTACGGGTGAAGAAATTTGTAATTACAGCTGTGCCTATAACTAGAAAAATAGATTGAATAAATTGTTGCATATACAGTACCTCCTAATATTTACATATTCAATATACCAAATGTATGTCCTATTTTTGTGACAATTTAAAAATTAAGGTAATCCGCCTTAAAGAAAGAAGGTCGATATTCATGAAAAATTGTTTGAATAAAATAAAACGTGGCAGTACTGCCATGTAGGAAGGTGATGAGATGAAAGGAAAAAAATCTTGGATTGATTTATTAGATGAGAAAGAAAAAGGGTATTTAAAATGGTTGCTAATATTAACTTGTGTTGGAAGTGCAACAATAATAATTCTAAATTATTTCTTTGATATTAATATCCATATCCAGAAGTCAATTAAACAAAATATATGTATTGGTTTGGTTTTACTCGCTTTTTCGATAATTTCATTATTAAATGCATTTAGTAGCAAAAATTGTCGAATTAAAAAATATCCAATTTGGTTCTATTTTTTACCTTTACTAACAATGATCGTTTTTGTAATACTTATTATTGCCAACTAAAAAAAACCAATGCTATATAAAGAAAGAATGTTGTGAATAATTTTTCAACAAGTGTGGTAAGTGTTGCATTCAATTGCTCTGAATGAAACGCTTCATAAACGATGATACTAGTTGATTGATATCCAATAATTGTTTTAAAAATAGTATCTAAATATTTGGTTAGTACTCTTACTTTTTCTATCTTGATAGAAAATAATTTATTCAAAGCAATGCGTAACCATTTAAATGAATGAAATTGTATGTTGTTCATTATGATTCCAAATAAAAAGATGATTAGCATTAAACAATAAAATTCCTCACTAGATTCATGAGATAAATCATTCCCAAATAGATTTTTACAAACACAACAAATAAATTCGAGAAATATTATTGTGATTATGTATTTGATGCCAAATAAGTTAAATTGTAAAGAGAAACTGAAATAAAGTAGAAATAATATGGCTTCGTACAATGGTATATCCTTAATTTTAGCAATGATTTCTGTGAATATTTGATTCATAAAGTACCTCCTAATAAATACAAATTAAATATACCATTTTGTTGTTCCAAAATGCGATAATTTAAAAATTAAGGCAATTTGCCTTAACAAAGAAAGAAGGTTGATAAAAATGATAAATTTAAACCGGCTGATGAGAAAGTAGTTTCTGAGGTGTAAAAAAATGTTACTTGCTTATTTATTACGTATATTTATGGGATCCATGATTTTTCTTTTGCTGTTAGAAGAGTTATTTGATTCACAGAAATTTGTTTTTATTAAATTATCTTTAATTATTATTGATTTTTTGATTCTCTGCTACGCATTTTTATCAATTTTACACACGCCTTGAGTTTCTTGTTATACATCAAATATTTTATTAATGAAAAAATTAAAAATACTCCAAAACTAACTAGAAAGAATTGAATATATGTTAAATACCAAAATAATTCTGTATTTTTTATGTCCTTTAAAGGCTTTAAATTATATTGAATTGAATATGTTAAATACACACAATTTAGTATATAAAATGCATAACGCTCATAACGCCTTTTATATTTAAGCTTGCAAGGGTATCCTAAGCTATATTTGATATTTTCTAAATCTTCTTCAATTTGATTTTTAATATCAGCAACATCAGAGTCACTGATTTTTTGATCTTTTAATGATGTTAACTGTTCGTATAAGAGAGGGTTTAGATAATTGTATAAATTCTCGTTTGTAATAAGAGCATTGATGAGATGATATATATTTTTCTTTGCTAAACATGAAAGTATTGGTTCATTAACACGATTTTTAACAATATTTATATAGAGTCCCTCGTAAATTTTAAATTGTTTTTCTTTGATTATTCTGTCCTTATCCGAGATATAAAATTTACGTGTGAAAAGATTTGTAACAATTGTTGTAACAACAATTAAAATAATAGATTGTATGAATTGCATTTTATATTACCTCCTAATAAATACAAATTAAATATACCAAATATATGTTCCAAAAATGTGGCAATTTAAAAATTAAGGCAAACTGCCTTAACAAAGAAAGTTGATAAAAATGATCGTTTTAAGTTCAAACCTGCTGATGAAAAAACAGTTGTTGAGGTGTGATGTGTATGCCTGTAATTCACTTTTTGTATAGTGCAATGGGATGTATAGCACTATTTGGATTTTTACATATCTTTTTTGACGACAGATTTATGAATTTTAAAACTATATTATTAATTGTTGGTTTTATCTCTTTTTTAATAGCAATGTTTATTTTTCTACTTTATTTTTTGCGTATGTTTTAACCTATTCAAATCTGTTTGGATAAAAAGTGATGGCAGTACTGCCACGTAGGAAGGTGATAGGATGAAAAAAAGATTAAGAAAGAAGAAACAAGGATGTTATTTTAAAAAAATTTATGTAGAAATTACTAGTATTGAGTCTTTAGAAAAAGATTTCAATTATATCGTTACTTTTAAATGCTATAGACCTAATAAATCTTATCAAGCACATTTATTAAAATTTACTCCTTTTTTTGAATGTTTATATTCTATGCAAAACGATTTAGTAAATAAAACTTTATTAAATGGCTTGATTGATCTTCATCACAAGGATTTATTTTTATATATACCTAAATATCAAATTAAAGCAATCGATTCCAGAATGTGTTTATGTCATTGTGTATCTGGTAAAAATTTTGAAAAAACAGTGGAGAGAAAATAAATTACGACGCATTGATTTAATAAAGAAATGAGGAATTAAATGAAAGATGAATTAAATGCCTACGGAAGAACTATAGGTGAGGAAATAGAAACAAAATATATTAGAAGTGACGAATTAGAAATTATAAAATCCTCTAAATTATATGAATATGTAGAGGATATTTACGATAAGCCAACGTCAAGCAAATTCTTAAAACTTACGGCATATATGGCACTTAATATACTGAAAGGTATTTGTTCGATTGTATTGCCTATGGCAGCTATAGCATTTCTTGTTTTCTTGTGTTCAAAAATGGGTGCTTATTCTCTAGGAAGAGTATTAAGTGTGAATATTCCAAATACAGATATAGTATCTTTTTCATTGAGTATTACAGGCTTTTTAATATTTATTCTATTAGGTTGCTTTAGTGTTGCAATCGTTGCGGTTGATGATTTTAGTATACCTTTATTTTTTAAAGTGGTTGTTTCAGTAATTGTGTTGGCTTTAGGAATACTATTAATGAATACTTTCATGACTGCAAATGATTTTGTTTCTATCTTCTTTCCGCTTTTTAAATTTGCGTTTGTATTATGTTTTTTGTTTTCAGTGCTAAAATTATTTGCTGCATTTTACTTTGTTAAAAAGAAATAAATACACTTTTGAATTTGTAAAACAAAAAATGGCAGTACTGCCACGTAGGAAGGTAATAGGATGAAATGTATTTTAAAATTTATATTACGATTACTGATTAATATAGTGTTGATTGCATTGATATTATTTTTTACATATTTATTGTTCCGTATCGTTTTTTCTGAAGTTTGGATTAAACGTCAATTTTTCCTTTAGATATGTTATAAAAATAGAAAATATAACATAAAGAGGTCCAATAATAATGATAATTACAAAATTAAGGCAAATTGCCTTAAAGAAAGAGGGTTGATAAAAATGATTGTTTTAATATAAAAACAGGTTTTATTTTTGCGGGTATGCTTGTGCTTATAGGACTTACGTGTTATGCTACACTAAACTGGAATTGACATAAGTATACTGCTTATGTATATATTCAAACTGGCATCCCTCTCCGTCTTAAAACAACGGAGTCTTGGATGTCTTTTTTATTATAGAGTGAAAGAGGAAATAAAATATGAAAAAGTGGATTTATAGAATCATACTGATTATTTGTATATGCGTTTGTGGGTTCTGTGCCTATCAGGCTTGGCAGATATACAATGAAGATAATGAGGTTGAATTACAGACAGATAAGTTAAAAAAAGAATGTGTTGAGAAAAAGAATGAGAATGGGGAACAGATTTTATCTCCTGACTGGGGTTCATTAAAAGCTATCAATCCAGATATAGTTGGTTGGATATATGTTCCAGACTGTGCTATATCATATCCTGTAGTGCAAGGGACAAATAACTCCTATTATTTAGATCATACGATCTACAAAGGATACAACTATATGGGATCAGCATTTTTAGACTGCAATACGAATAGAGACTTCTCAGATGATAACAATATTATTTATGGGCATTCTGTTCAGGGTGGTGGAATGTTCACGTTACTAAAGAACTTTTCATCACAATCATTTTTTGACAGCCATCCAGATTTCTATTTGCTTACACCAGAGCAAAACTATAAATGTAATGTTTTCTGTTATTCAAAATCAAACAATGAGTCTGTGTTTTATGCAAAAGACTTTGGAGAGGAAAGACAGGAAACTTTAAATAAACTAAAAAATGAATCACTTTATTGTAACGAGGATGTAGACACAGATTCACCTATGGTTACTTTATCAACGTGCGATCTGGATTATGGTTTGCATTCTAATCGAAGATTATTGCTGTCTGGTTTTTTGGAAGAGTATGATGAAAAAATTGTTGTTCACTAGATGTTAAGGCAATTTGCCTTAAAGAAAGAAGGTTAATTAAGATGATAAATGTTTTTAAATTTAAATTCAGACTTCCGGACGAGAAAATCGTTTCTGAGGTATAGAATAATGGACGCAAGAAAAACAGTTTTGATAATACTAACAACGATTGAGATTGTTACGGAGATTTTATATTGGTTTTTCCCTTTTAAAAATGACAGGTCTGAGAGGAATTGTTTTAGAATTTCAGGAATTATTTCTATTATCTGGTTGGTCTTTTGTATGTACTTTTTCTTTAAAATGATCAATTAAAATGTTCTCTGGTGGCTCTGAGTGTGTGGAATACTCATAATCATTTTTTAGATTAAGGCAATTTGCCTTAAAAAAGCAGGCTAATTATGTGTACGTTGTTATTGTTTTTTTATGTACATTTATATTATAATTAATGTACAGGAGGTGGATTTACTTATGAAAGTCAATACTACAGAATTAAGAACACATCTTAGTGATTATTTAACTATGGCAAACAAAGAAGAAATTATTATCACAAATAAAGGAATAGAGATTGCACGTATTATTTCACCAAAGCAGGCAAAGAAAAGATCTTTAAATAATTTAGTTGGTATATTGCCTTCATTAACTGACAAAGAGATTGAAAATATAAAAAACGAAAGGATTTCTAAGCAATGAAGATATTGGTTGATACAAATGTAATTATAGATATTCTATGTAAAAGAGAGCCGTTTTTTGAAGATTCATATAATGCACTAAATAAGTGTATTGATAATCATACTATTATTGTATCAGCTTCGGCAATCACAGACATATTCTATATTGCTAGGAAATATATTGGAAGTGAACAGGCAAAAGAATGTATAAGAAATCTTTTAGATTTAATAAAGATATCAGATACAAGGGGAGCAGATATTGAAAAAGCTCTTTCCAGTGACATTTCAGATTTTGAAGACGCTGTTGTTTCTGCAATTGCGGAAAGGCAAAAAGCTAAATATATTTTAACAAGGAATACAAAAGACTTTGAAAAATCGAAAATTTTAAGTATCACTCCTCATGATTATCTGAATATAAAAAAATGATAATCTGGTTGATATAATGTTTTGGAATTGACATAAGTATACGGCTTATGTAGATATTCAAAAAAGCATCCCTCTCCGTCTTAAATCAACGGAGTCTTGGATGCTTTTTTTAAAGAGACAATAAAAAATAATTAGATAATGAATAATATTAAGGCAATTTGCCTTAATATTTTTTTGGGCATTTTTAAGCGTTTTATACTCGATATATAAGGGATATTGCTTTTAATTGTGTATATTTTAAATGGGCATTTGTGAGCATTGCTCGCACATTTTTCTAGCATTTTTGTGTTGCAAGTATGTTATAATGATAACGTAGAGGAATTGTAAGGATTGCACACATTATCATCCACAATTTTTATACAAAAGATAAGTAGGTTAATCTGCAACCTTCCCTGTTGCCCTGCTTATCTTTTTTTTATTTGGAAGGAGGTATCGGTATGATGACCTATGATGATTATGACATGATGTATGAAAGACTGATGTACCTGAAGAAGAACCAAAACAATTTATCACTGGATGAACGAACAAAAAAAGTTATTGAAGAAATTGGAAAACACCCTGATGCATTTGAAATGTACAAGGGTGTTTTTTTAACACCCGATCAAGTGAAAAATCTACAACGCTTTGGTATCAATGGAAAGCAGGCATCTCAGTATATCCTTAATCAATGTGAATTAAGAACAAAAAATTCACTTGAACTTACGTATCGCTACTATGGTTACGTTAAACCTATTACACCTGCAATTTTAAACCAGGTGATTGATGATGTAGCTACACGTGTTCAGCTTGAAAATGAATATGCGAGAACAGTCCATGCTCCATCTCTGCAGGATGAGAAGGAAGATCAGCTGACCTTGAATGAATTAGGACAGTTTGAACACTAAGCAGAATTATGGAATTATATAAAACATTTTCAAAATTACCTTTGGACAGATACGAAGATTATCTGTCCATGATACGCAATGGTGATTACAGAAATATCCAAGCGGATGATGTGCAGGATGTAAGACTGTTGAGCTATGAGCATACGATAACACGTAACATGGCAAATGTAGAAATTCCATTACAGGATGGGTTATACAATTTTATAAACGAAAATGTACCATCCCGTCATTTTTATGGCTATATACAGAATGAAAAGATAAGGGACGTATATTTTGATCAGGACCAGATCAATCATGTTGATGAATTGATAATGGCGGAATACAGTAAAACAGAAATTTTGAGTAAACAGGCTTTCCACTACTCAATACAACATCAGGAAATTAATGAACAGCTTAAAAATGCGGATGAAATTGAATCCTATCGTATCTGGGATGATGTGATAAACAAGATTTATGATGATGTCGATCTAGATTGCTTTACGAAATATGAAGAAGAACTAGCCGAAGAAAGACTGGCTGACTATTATTACGAAATATGATGTGTGCATAATTTGCAAAACAATTCTTTTATTGAATTAGAAAAAACAACATAAGGAGGCTCTATCATGAGTGTTAAATTTTATACAAAGGACGAAAAAAACGAATTAAGAGATTTAGCTGTAAATATCAGACAATTGTCTGTGGCAGAAATTGCAGACAATGTTTATGGTTTGACATTATATTCAAAGAAAAATAATGCAAGATACCTTGTATGTTATGAACATCCTTCATTGATCTTTGATTTGCAGAAAAACTTAGTTTTCTATAATGCGAAAACAACAAACGGGATGAACTGCTATGACTTTGTGCAGTTTTATGAAAACTGTAGTTTTATGGAAGCCAGAGAAAAGGTAAATCAATATTATATGGAAAGGGATCCAAGAAATCTTGTTCTATACGAATATTCTCATACAAAAAATGCAGTGTACAAGCATACAGGAATCAGTCTACCTGATAGAGAAAGTGGTAACTTTAATGAGATGAAGGATTATTTTACACAAACAATGGCATTTGAAGGGAATGTAATAGATACTCTGATTTTAAATCAGTCACTTTACATGAGCAAAAATATGCATAATGCAGTATTTGTTGGATACGATGAAAAAAATAATCCAGCTTTTGCATTGGAATATGGTATCAAAGATACACCGTACAAACACGAAGCTGCGGGTTCTTTTACATCAGTTGGATGGAAACAAATTCAAGACCATGCAAGCGATATTATAATCTTCGACTCACCAATGAATGCGTTGGCTTATTTAAGCATTGATACAGAAGCAAGTGTAATTGCTTCAAAAGACATTACCACTTTATATAATATGGTTAAATATTATCAGGAAAACAATGATAAATATGAATTCATGAAAGATGTAAAGAACATCACCTATATTCTTGAAAACTCACCAAAATCGGATTTGGTTGTGAACCGAATCAAGGAAACAGCTACAGATGAACGATTCAGAAGTATGAAGCAAGTAGAACCAGATGAATTGAAAAGAACATATATTCAATCCATGAACGCAAACAGCGAATTTCAATATACTGTTTCAGAAGAAGATTATGATGAGGTCGAATATAAAGATATCCGTAAATTCATTGATGATATGGATGAGATGACAGGTCAGCTTCAGGATCAGCAGAATAAAGATGAAAGAGCTATGGAATAGTTAAGGCAATTTGCCTTAACTATTTTTTTGGAAAGGATTGATTAGTTTATGACTCGTATTTTAAAAAGAGGACAGAAAACATATTTTAAAGAAGATGTTGTAGCCTGTCTGGCTGACGAAACCATGCAGAAAACATTCACACAAAGTGAATATGGAAATCGTATTGTATTTATGGAAGAATTGCAGGAAGAAGCAAAAGAAAGATTCAACATGGACTTTACGGATGAGGATTACAAAAGCTTTAAAACACTGATTGCAAAGGATGAATATCTTCTTTCTTTAGATGATAATGCAGGCATTTTGGAATCGAAGGCATTAGATATAGTAGTAGGTTATGGACGAGTGAAAGGTGGGGTTTCCGGTTTGTGGGAAAAGGAACAAGCGGAATACGATCAAAAGGAACAGTTATACGCCGACCTTTTAAAGAAACATCCAATGAAATACGATGCAAAGGCAGAATGTTTATGGCTGCCAGATGGAACAAAGGTGAACAATGTGTTGTCACCTTTGCAGGCGGAATACTATCATGATAATTATCTGTACCACGAAGTGTTTGAACGTATGGCTCAAATGGAATTTGAAAATAGCTTGAAGAATGAAGTGCTTGACCAGAGTAATGAATACAAAAATAAAACTCTTTCAAAATTACAATGTGAATGTCTAGAATTTTTAGGATGCGGAGATTGTTGTGAAAATTGTCTCTTGACCAATAATCTTGATAATCACATACTGGCAATGAAAATGATCTATGAAAGTTTTGACGAGCAGGATAAGCCTGTATGGATAAACAATGAAATGATTGATCTTTACAAAGACCAGATGTGGACAGCTTCTCTTTCAAAACAGGCGAACAGTCTATGCGACAGATTAATGGAATGTTTTGAAGATATGGACCCGTATGAAGCTATGGATTGCAGGGATATAGATATTGATACGCAAAAACACGCAGTATATGAAGCATTAGTTACAGGAGATACAGACGATATCATCACGAACCTTGAGGATTATAAAAGTGCTTGTGCTGGTGGCGATTTGGAACAGTATGACAAGATTCAAAAACTGTTGGATGATGTTCTGCAATTTGAAAAAAGCGTAGATTCAAACTACGTTAAACGATTTGATCCACACTACGCAATCTCCATCAGTGCTGTTCGTGATTTGTTGGTAAAAGGAACAGTGATTCAATGTAACCATATGCGGGATCCTTCTCATCCTGTACCTGACGGAACCCGTGGTATAGTCGAAAAGGTAGATGATGCCGGACTGGTACACGTGAAATGGGAGAATGGCTCTGGATTGAGTCTGGACCCATTAGTTGATGATTTTGAAGTTATTGAGGATGAACTTGATCTAGGAGAAAATCAACAGGAAGATGATTTGGAATTATAGTTAAGGCAATTTGCCTTAACTATTTTTATTTAGAAAGGATAGATTAATTTTATGAGTAGATGGGATATTTTATTGGATAGAACGAATCAGGCTAAAATTAAAACGGATTATGTGAACGAGGTAAACAAAGAAAATGAAAAAAATATTGGAAAGAAAGATGTGATAAGGCTCAAGATAAATTTTTCGATATGATTAAGGCTGAGGAATTGAAGGAAATATTTGATTTATATGAAGCTTTAGGTGGACCACGATTTTATTGGGAACACGAGCTTGGGCGACATCCTTATGAACTAAATCCACAATGGAAAGATGTTTGTCCAGATTCGAGATGGGCAGGTGGACCTGATTATACGGAAGATCGAGACTTGGACCGAATCGGTATTGGAACCAGACATGGCAGTGGTCGCATAGCTTACATTCCATGTTTACGAATGAGATTCGACGATCCAGATTGGGGGATAAATTGGAATTATCTAAGTGTTGAAATTTATTTAAATAAGGATAATCATATCATCTTACATCAGGATGGATATTCGTATTCAGATAGACATAGTGTTGATGTTTTTAATGCAATGGATGAGAATAAACGAACTGCCATCATTTATGAGCACTTTGTTAAAGCATATCCAGAATTTATTAAAAATTTTGAACGGATAGCTGAAAATGAAATTCAGAAAAAGGAAATGTCCCTAGAAAATGTTGAATTGCCAATATTGCATTCAGAAAAGGATATTCCAGAAGATGTGTTGAGTACATTTGAAACATACTGTATCAAAGATGGAGTTTCCTATGCAATGAATGAAACTAAAGATGAGCTGTACGCAATCAATTCAGAACTTTCCGATCACGATATAAATATACTTTTAAAGAGTGCAATCAATAAACATGAATTTGATGCAGGTGACCAAGTTTATCTGTATGCAGATGATGACAAGTTACATCATCATCTGGAGGAATTGTTTGACCAGTATTTAGATACTCCAGAAGATTTTGATTACGTAAGCGAAGAATTTGAAAATGGTCTAGAACAATATCAGGATGAGATTGGAAAGAATGAAATGGAATTATAGTTAAGGCAATTTGCCTTAACTATTTTTATTTAGAAAGGAAAATGGTATATGGCTCGTATTTTAAAAAGAAGTCAAAGAAAGATGGAGTCCACAATAGACGTGCCCACTGAAAGTGAATATAAAGCATTTCAGGATTTAAGGTCACATCTGATTATGCTGAAAAATGGACTTCCTTATTTTGAAGAAAGCATACATCCAGTAATGGAAGTATTAAAAGTAAAGGATAAAATTTTAAATCAGCATAATAAGGATGCGTATCGTTTAGGGAGTACTTATCAATCAAGGCCATTTGAACTTGTTGATACGGCACCTTTGAAAAAAGCTTTTGAAGCAGACCAGTTTAAACTTCATGAAATGAAAAAAGAAATCAGCAAATGTTCTAAGGAATTGGAACACTACAGATACGAATGGCAGACAATTATTAAACCTCCAAAAGAAATGCTGAAGGATTTCTTTATTGTACGTGTTTCTCCTGAAGTGAATGAGATATTTAATAAGCATATAGATTATTTACAAGATAGGTTGGATCACCTGAAACTATACGAAAATGGATACTATCTTGAAAGTTGCAGTTTAAACTGCTTCTTGAAAGATATGAATTATTACAAGGAACATTACGAAAAAGATCTTGTTGAGTATAAAGATAAAATCAAAATGTATGAGCGTATATGCGAACCTGAGAGCCGACTTATTGACCACAACAAGTATCTAGGCATGAACTATCAGAATATTAATGTTGAAAATATTAAAAAGATGACAACAGATTATGAAAATATTCTGGATGAACGTATTTCTCAGGTAGAAGCAAAATTAAAGGAAATGGAAACCATAAAGGAATTACGCAAGGACGAAATAGGTATGGTTGAAATGAAATCAGATATGAAAGACATGGTAATGGATGAGGATAGAAAAGATGCAATTTTGCATTGCTTGGCGGATGAAACTTTAGAGTATGTGTACGATCGTACATCCACAGGATTTTATTATGTGAGCACGGACAATCTGAGATTTACTGCAAATGAACGTTTTGATATCAATCTTACTAATGAGAATTTAAGCAAGATTTATGATTACATGAACTTAGATTTCTATGTTCTCGATTCAGAGTGCGAATGGGATGAAGATGAGAATGGAGAATACTTCGGTATTGCAGTTGGTTCAGATCGTGTCAATGGTGGTTACGAATTTGGTGATTATTGTGATTTGGATGAAGAAAGGTATGAGCTTCGTCAAACTCTGTTTGATGAGATGTGCGAACAGCATCCTATTGAATATGATGCGGATAAAGAATGTCTTACATTGCCGGATGGCAGAGTGATTAATAATATGCTTTCACGTGAGCAGGCGGTGAAACATTATGAAGATTATATCTACAACGAGGTCAACCAGAATCAAGAAGTCAAGGAAATGACAGAAATGTTATACGGTGATGAATTGGAAAAGGATGATTTAGAAGAATGTTTATAAACTCTTGAGATTCAATGACTTGAGAGTTTTTTTTCGTTAAGGCAATTTGCCTTAATTTTGAAAGGAGTTAATTATGGCAAGAAACTGGAAGAAAATGTCAAAAGAAGAGGAAGATAAAAAAAGACAGGAAACTATAGATAAGGCTATTGAAACGATGAATAAAGGGATTTATGAATACCTAGATTCAGATAGATTCAAAACTCTTTTAGACACAATGTCAAAGTTCCACGATTACAGCATGAACAACACATTGCTGATTTTAGGGCAAAATCCTCATGCCACTCACCTTGCCGGCTATAACAAGTGGCAGCAGGATTTTAATCGTCAGGTCAAAAGAGGTGAAAAAGGCTTGATGATTTGGATGCCTGTCGAAATCAAAGTAAAAGAAAAGCAATATGTTCTGGATGAAAAAGGAAATCGAATACTTGGGGATGACGGGAAATTTAAAAAGGAAGAAGTTGTAGTAAAAAAACATACATTTAAAATTGGATATACATTCGATGTGTCTCAAACAGAGCAGATCGAAGGAAAAGAAGTGGTTGAATTAAGTCCAGTGAAGGAACTGGAGGGTGATGTAAAGGATTATCAAGCTTTGACAAAAGCGTTGATGGAAATCAGTCCAGTGCCTATAACGATTGAAGCTTTCGATGGGACAGCAAAAGGATGCTATAATCCATTGACAAACGAAATAAAGATTCAACCCGAAATGAGCGAGGTCCAGACAATCAAGACCATGATTCACGAGATTGCTCATTCGATTGTTCACAGCAACGAAAATCTAGATCAGCTCAAACAGAAAGAAAATATTGAATTCAGTAAAAGCGAAAGAGAAGTACAGGCAGAATCAATTGCATATATCGTTTCAAGCCATCTTGGCATTGATACATCGGACTATTCATTCCCGTATGTTGCTACGTGGGGATTATCGACTGAGCCATCAGACTTGGAGAATGTAAAGCAGAATTTAAAGTGTATTAAAAGTACATCATTTGATCTAACATCTAAAATTGATACGTACATGGAACAATTGCAGGCACAGCAGGAGCAAAATAAAGTCAATGTTCAAATTGCAATCAACTGGTCAGAAAATGGTACTGTTGCTCAGTACTCAGAAGAAAGCAATATTGCCCCAGAAGATAAACTTTCTTTTGCAGAAGCAAATGAACTGCTAAAAAGAATGAATGACCATCTCAAGGATACTATGCTTGGATATGACAAAACCGATTATGAAATCACACTTTACAAGGAAAATGATGCTGATCCTTATGTTTATTCCGGAAGATATGATATAGGAAGTGAAAATGGAGATATCATTGATACAATCTCTCATTATCTGGATTGGAAAATTGAACATGAAAATGATCAGAATGCATTGCTTTTTAAAAATGATTTTATTCCTGAAGCAGAAGCAGGACGAAAATTGTCAGTGGATGAAGCAAAACGAGTCGACAAGATTTTTGATGAAATGCTTAAAAGGGAATTGAAATATAAGACAATCAATTTCACAAGAGAACATTTTGAAACAGTGGATACAGCACGTGATGTTATGCGAGTAGAAGAAAAAATGGATGAGCTGTACAACAATGGCGATATATCAGGAAAGACTCATGATGAAGTATTAAATCATCTTTCTGAAGTTGAAGAAGCTCTATATGAACGAATCAAAGATAATATGGAAAACAACTTTCTATTTAAAACTCAAGTTGAAAATGCAGTCAATGCAGATGGTGAGTTTGGATATAAACGAGCACTTTACAATCAAGATGATGTGTACAAGGATGTCGTTAAAGATGTACTGGAAATTGATGACTTACAGAAAGATGCAGATGAAATGGAATTATAGTTAAGGCAGATTGCCTTAAGGAGGTATATAAAATGAATCACATGACATTCAAAGATAAAGAAGGATTTGATATTAATGTTCTTGCTTTTGATGGAGAATCTAATTTTGCAATTTTAGATCGCACTTCTACTGGTTCACCAACACCTTATGTTGTGGTTAAGGGACTGGATACGGAATCAGCTACTTGGTCTAATTCGGAAGGGTATTTTGCTAATTATGAAGATTGTGTAAGAAAATACAAATCATCTGTACTGGAATATACGCAGTCAGATATACCTATGAAAGCAATGTTTGAATACTTATTGCGTAGAGATATTGAACCTATGCTTTCACGCACTTTAACAGATGATGAAGTGTGGCAGGCATATGATAGCTTTATGCAGAATGATGATTTTGCATCTTTGTTAGATCGTGAAATCGTGCCTATGGTGTTGGATATCATTGAAGAAAATGAGCGGAGAGAAAATTTAAAAATACAGGATATTATTGATGCTCCATTGAAATGGGATAGTAAAATAAAACCGGAAGGTGCTTTCATTGGGATGACAGTGGCTGATTTTGTTTTTAGTCATGGACTTCGCCAAAATATGAAATTAAATGATTTCAATGAGTTGCTTGCAAAGGAAGGATATTCAACTTTTCCTAACAAGCAGTACCCGTTCACAAATCTCGAAAGGATGATTAGTGATGAGGAGTTTAAACTTGATGTTCTTAATATTAGTAATAATTTAAATAAAATTTATGATGAAACGGACTTTGTTTATGAAAAAGGGATTGAAGAATCGGATGTTGCAGAAGTAGTTTTTGATGGTATCTGTGATGATTACGAACTTTCAAGACTTGTCAATAAATGTGAAGGAAAAGATCAATTGAAAGATTTTGTCGCACATTGTGAGGATATTCAAGGTCTGTTTGTAAACGCTGTTGAAATGGAGATTCAGGAAATGGAGATTTAAGGCAGATTGCCTTAATTTTAAAGATAAGGAGAATAAAGATGGATTTACTACTACACTTCAAGGTAAACGAAGGTGATGAAAATAATATCAACATACAGGAATATATGTTGTATGGAGATGTCGAAACCAAGTCAGAAAAATGCTTGGTAGATGAAGGGGACGAGGTGGTGTTAACAGAATTTCCAGTCCCTGAATTTAAAAACTGCACATTGATGAAAAAAGGTGACGAAGGTTTTTACGAATATAAAGATTATCGTCAGGGCGAAAATGCAGAACTTGCAGGTGGATATGCAGTATCAGGTATTTTACAGCAGAACAAACGTTTTGATTTTAATTATGTGAACGATCAAATTAACGGTATTGTTCAGGATCCGTTTTATAAAGTTGAAACAATGGGTGATTATCAAATTCCTATGCGAGTACTTGATGCATACAATGATTTGTATGTGGCGACACTTGCAACAACTGAATATATATACTATTTACATGATAGTGATGATGTGTTAATGGTTGGCTTAGAAAATCGTCAAACCATTGCTAGAGGTGAGTTTGCAATGGATTCGTATCAGGAGTCCTTTGAAAACATCTATTACGGAAACAGCTATGAGGAAGAAATCTGGATGGATGAGTATGAAAAGGATGCAAAAACACAGGAGTTGGAAAGTAATGAAATGGAACTTTAAGGCAGATTGCCTTAAAAAAGAGGGGCAGTGTTGTAAATGAATGAGTACGAAAAATACAGGCTACAGTGGATGCTGGATCATGATTATTCGTTGCCTGATTTATTGGAACGTCTTTCTGATATTGCGATGAATGAGAATTTAGATGAAATTCAAAATCCACGTGTAATGCTGAATGAAGCTTTTGAAAGATTGGAATATGAACAAGGATTTGATAATGAAGAAATCTGGCTATGCAAAGATGAATGGGAACATGATCTATACAGTAGCAATGAATATAGTCTGACGGATGCAGGAAAGACAAAAGTGAAACATTTTATTGAAGATTGCAGAATAAAGCAGGACAGTATTTTAAAAGCCGGACTGGACACCGCAAAAGAAACTACACTACCAAGTGTAGAAGATATTCTATGCAATGTTGAGGATATGGTGGACGAGGATGGGAAATACACGAATGCTTGGAACATTACGGATAATTATTTGAGTGATCCGTTAGAACTGAATAAAGATGATGATTTTGTGATCCATTCAAATGAACAGGTGAAAGATGTTTTGATTCCGCTTCCTTTAGTGGTGAAAGAAACACCGCTTCCTCCAAGTTATGAGGTGTCGACATCACAGCCACATTATACGGAAGTCAATTTGTTTGATGTAAGTGATGATGTTTTTCATGAAGAAGATACAAATGATTTTAGTCCATGGTCTGACAGAAGTATCAACAATATTCTAAGAATTGGTTCAGGTTTTGTGAATGGAAAATATCGTATCTATCATCTGTATACAGCTATGAATGTCAATGCAAAAGACAAAGCAACCTATCTTAAAAATGAATATGGTATTGGTGGCAGAACCTATGATTTTAAAAATAAAAAACAAGACAAAGGCTACATTGACCATGATTCAAAAGGATTGACTATATGTGTTTCATCAAAAGATTCAGCATCATTATTTAAAGATTCTGAATCAAAAACATTCTCGTGGGCAGATGTTAGCTCACGCATAGAAAGGCTGATTGCAACAGGTAAATATTTTACGGATGAAGAAATGGAACATTATAATTCCATGAATAAAGATGAAATTCTACCTGCCTGGCTTTTAGAAAAATGTGGCTTGTCAGACTATACAAAGAATTCTCAGGCTGTGGCAAGACCAGACTGGATGGAAGAATATGAGATTCTGATTGATCGTGATAATGATTATGTATTATTGAGGGACCCTGATGAAAATGTAAATCAGGTTTGGACTGCAAGTGGTAAGTTTCTTTCGACTGTTCAATTAGAAAATGAAACAGTGGCTGAAGCTATGGAAGAATATTACTATAACATCACAAAAGGTGGTTTTTATATTCCAGATCGAATTAAAGAAGGATATATGGAAGAGGATTATGATAATCTTTCAAAAGAGGATATTGAGCTTTAAGGCAGATTGCCTTAATTTTGAATAATTATGTGCGAAAGGGGATATGCTTTCGCACATTTTTCTAGCATTTTCGACAGATAAAAATGGTAAAATATACTTGTAAACAATTAGATGAAACAAGGAATTATTCCAATTTGGAAGGAGTGGTCATCATGATGATGTATTTTGAATTTAATGAGGATAGATTGAAGAAACACAATTTAACCAAGGAGCAATGTTTTAGCGTGATCGACAAAGTGATGAATCAAAATGGAATTTATGCTAAACAGAGTGGAACTTATATTACTTCTGAAAAATCTGGGTTTGATGCTTTTAGTTTATTAAAATGCAAACTACCTAAAACAAAGTGGTTTTTGAATGTGATTGAAAAGTGGTTCTGGTTTGATGATGAAAATGATGTTGACTGGAATGATATCGGAGCCGACTGCATACATTCAATTAATATCTATGGAGTTTAAAATACATGCCTACAACAAAAAAAGCCATATATTTTGATTTGGATTATAACGCTTTGAAACATTTCTATAGCAATACATCTCCAAATAATGCATATGCTGAAATTGAAAAATATATGCTTGATAATGGCTTTGAACATAGACAGCGTTCAGGATATGTAAGTTTAAAAGCAATGCGGTTGAATGAGATTACCGATTTTGTAAAACAAATGTCAAGAGAATTTCCGTGGCTTCATAAATGCTACAAAAAATTCGATGTAGCTAATATAGGTGTGGTCCACAACTTGGATATATATCTAGATGAACCATATTATGAGATAGATGTAGATTTAGAAATATCAAATGAAAATGTTGTAGATCATAATGAAGATTACAAACTGGTTGAAATTGAGGATGACTTATACGAATTAAGAAATCTTGATGATGAAATAATAAGTACTTCGACATTCAATAATATAGAAGATGCTTTAGATGAAATAGATGAAAGAAATATAGGAATGGAGCCTTAAGGCAAATTGCCTTAATTTTGAATGACTATGTGCGAAAGGGGATATGCTTTCGCACATTTTTCTAGCATTTTTTGAAAGGATACATGGTAAAATATATATGAGGAAAATAAAACAAAGGAAAGGAGTGAATCCAGATGAAAACAATCGATTCGAGCAACTCAGCTTATTTGAACTCTGCATGGGGGATGATGAATCAAGTAGAGGTAGTGAAACTTCTGAAGGAAAAAAACAATCTATTATATACCATTTTGAAGGAGAGGAATCCAGAGCAGTTGAGCAATCTGGAATTTCAGCTTTATCAGGAGATCAATTCACACTTCACGCAGGTGCTGAAGGAACTGGAAACAACGTATCCAGCATCACAGGAGTTGAGCTGGATGGAAAAATTACAGAAGAAGGAACAGCTTTTGAATCAAGCCAGAGAAATAACATGGCAGTGGATTCTGACTCTAAAAGTGCTACAAACCAAGTATTGGAGAGAGTACATCTAGAAGATGAAAGGTTATCGACAAGAACAAAGATACAATACAATATTGAAGCTTTAAAAACTGTTCGTCAGCTTCAGAAAGAAAACAGGACAGCTACTTTACCAGAAAAAGAAAAACTAGCACGTTTTTCAGGGTGGGGTGGCTGTCCTCATGTATTTAATGAGAGTGATACGGATTACACTTTGGAAAGGAAGGAAATCAAGGAGCTTTTGACAGTGCATGAATATGCAAATGCAAAAGAATCAACATTGACATCCTTTTATACTCCATTGAATGTAATTGACAATATCTATCATATTCTTGAACGGATGGGATTCAATCAGGGAAAGGTTATAGAAACCAGTATGGGGAATGGTAACTTTTTCGGACGAATGCCTAATGATATGTATGTAAACTCAACACTGTGTGGTGTAGAACTTGACAGCATGAGTGCAACGATAAGCGGATACCTTTATGACAAGGTAGATGTAGAAAACACAGGTTTTGAAAGTAATTCCTATCCAAATAATTATTTTGATCTGGCTATTTCAAATGTTCCATTTGGCTTTTTTCAAGTGCATGATATGCAGGAACGTGATTTAAATGAACATCACTGGAACATCCACAACTATTTCTTTGCAAAGGCTTTGAAAAAGGTGCGGGATGGCGGTATCGTTGCTTTTATTACATCAACTGATACTATGGATGGCAAGAGCGACATTTTATCCTATATTAATGAAAAAGCTGATTTTTTAGGTGCATTGCGTTTACCTTCCAATTTATTCCATGAAAACGGAGCAAATACAGATGTAGCATGTGATATTGTTTTTCTAAAGCGAAACGACGAAAAGGAAATCAATCATGATGCATTATTCACACAAAGAAGATATGTAACAGAACACCGACAGATGAATGATTACTTTGTTATGCATCCAGATCATGTGTTTGGTCGTGTTACGGAAGAAAAAGGACAGTTCGATAATTATGTACTGAAAGTTACAACAGATAAAGATAAATCATTACAGAATTGTTTTGATGCTGTCATTAATGATTTCCCTGAAGGAATCTATGAGGAAGAACAAATATCAGAAGATCAGCAAATGTTTATTCCAATGGATGTGCAGCACTCAAAACTGGCAGTCAATGCGTTTTTTGTTGAGAATGACAAACTGTATTTCAAAGAAGCTGACTTTTACTATGAAGTTGGTATTTCAAACAAAACAGATGAAGACATTGTATCATTTAAAAATGAAACAGACCGCCTTAAGGCAATTTGCCTTATCAAATTAGCTGATACAGCAAACGAATTGATTCGTATGCAGGTGGATGATGTTGATGAGATTCTTTATCTTGGAAAACGTGCGGAACTGAATGCCTTATACGATGATTTTATTAAAGAATATGGACCTATCCATAAAAGAACGAACATCCGTCTTTTAGACAACGATCCTCGTCTGGCTCTACTGGATTCACTTGAAAACTATGATGCCAAAACAAAGCGTGCAAGCAAAACTCAAATTTTTTCAGAAAGAACGATTCAACCAAAACGTGAAATAAAAGCGGTTGAAAGTTTGGAAGATGCTGTTCGTGTATCTTTAGATACGTATGCATCTTTAAATTTAGAATACATGAGTTCACTGCTTTCTGTGACAGAAGAAAGCGTACAGAAGGAACTGCTAGAAAAAAAGATTGCCTTCATTCAGCCAGAGTCTGGAAAATTACTCATGGCGGATGAATATTTGAGCGGAGATATCTATGAAAAGATTGAGATTGCAGAAAGATATGGCTTTGACAACAATATCGAAGCATTAAAAAGTGTTTTACCAGAACCTTTGTCGGCTGAGGACATTCATGTACAGTTAGGTGCTCAATGGGTTCCTATTGAATATATCCGTGAATTCAGTAGTCACATTTTTAAGGAGTCTGGGTATGATTATTCACGTATGAGAATCGACTATGATGAATATTCGGCTAAATATTTTACAACACAGCCTAGTCGTTGGAACATCAACAGTGAGGTAACGCTAAACTGGGGAGTGCAGAAAACAGACAATGTAGACTTCTGGAAAAGCCAGCCGGATTACAATGGATATGATCTTTTCACAGATATTATTAATTCCAGAATGCCCGAGATTAGAAATTACTGGACGGAGGAAGATGAGGATGGAAAAATACATCGAAAAAGTGAAGTCAATCCTGAAAGAACCGCACAGGCTCGACAGCTTGCGGAAGATTTGGAGCAGGAGTTTGAGGATTGGATTTATCAGGACTATGAACGAAAGAAAGATTTGGTAGATATTTATAATCATAGATTCAACAACATCCGAAACCGAGTCTATGATGGTTCATTCATTTCTTTTCCGGAAATGGCACCTTCCTACAATCTGGAGCCTTATCAGAAAAATGCAATTGCACGTATCATGGATACGAATACAAATACTTTGCTGTGGCAACAGGTTGGAGCTGGAAAAACATTTGAAATGGTTGCCAGCGGTATGGAAATGAAGCGTTTAGGATTACGAAACAAGATTTTATACGTTGTACCTAACCACATCGTATCGCAGTGGGCGAACGATTTTATGCGTTTATATCCAAATGCCAATGTATTGGTGGCAACCAAAAAAGATATGTCAAAACAGCGTAGAATGGCTTTTACAACAAAGATTGCTACTGGAAACTATGATGCAATTATCATGGCACATTCCAGCTTTAAGATGATTTCAATCGGCACTGATTTACAGATTGAACTGATGAGAAAACAGATGGATGAGATGAATGCTGCCATCGAACAATTGGATAACTCATATAATGAAAACCAAACAAAGATTGTAAAGCAGTTGGAAAGAACGAAAAAATCTATCGAAATGCAGATACAGAGATTAGCAGATTCCAGACGGGATGAGAATGTAGTTCCATTTGAAAATCTGGGAATCGACTATATGTTTGTTGATGAAGCACATGAGTTTAAAAATCTTTTCAGCTATACGGCTATGCGAAACATTGCAGGTGTTCCACAGCAGAATTCCGCAAAAGCTATGGATATGTATATGAAATGCAAGATCATTGAGGATAATGGCGGTGGTATCTGTTTTGCGACAGGGACTCCAGTAACGAATACTATGGCAGAGCTTTATACTATGCAGAGATATTTGCAGGAGAACGATCTAAGAAAACAGAATATCCGTTGCTTTGATGCATGGGCAAAAACATTTGGTAAAGTAACCAACAGCTTTGAAATCAGTGTGGACGGCTCAGGCTTTGTCAATCGTTCCCGCTTCTGTAAATTCTTCAACATGGAAGAATTGATGAATCACTTTAGACAGGTTGCGGAGATTCAGACAGCCGGAATGCTGAGAAAATCACTGGAAGAATCGGTGCTAGGTCGAGTGAAAGCTGTACCACCAAAACATATTGGAGGTAAGCCGACCGTTATTGCCATTGAGCCAAGTGATGTACTGGAAAACTACATCAGTGAAATTGTTGAACGTACCGAATGCATTCATAATGGAAATGTGGATCCGCATATCGACAATATGCTTAAGATTACATCAGACAGTAAAAAAGCAAGTATTGATATGCGATTGATTGATCCAAATTATCCAGACGAAGAAAACGGAAAACTATGGACGATTGCAAAACAGGTATATCAGATTTATAAGGATTATGACAATGATAAAGCAACCCAGCTTATTTTCTGTGACTCGTCTACACCTCATAAGAATGAGAAGGAAAATGATGAAGAAACCGGCTATGTGTTCAGCAATGTCTATGACGATCTAAAGATAAAATTTGTAGAATTAGGTATTCCCGAAAACGAGATCGCATTTATTCATGATTATGACACAGAATTAAAAAAGCAGAATCTTTTTGAAAAGATGAATAAAGGCGAAATGCGTGTTTTGATTGGTTCAACGCCAAAGCTAGGTGCAGGAACAAATATTCAGGAACGTATGATAGCAATACACCATGTAGATGTTCCATGGCGTGCAAGCGATATTGAACAGCAGAATGGACGAGCATTCAGACAAGGAAATATGTATAACGAAATTTACGAATTCCGCTATGTTACTAAAAAATCATTTGATGCATATTCATGGCAGATGGTCGAAACAAAATCAAGCTATGTAACACAGCTTCTAGAAGGTACGGGAGATACACGTGAATTTGAAGAAGATACACAGAATAGTTTCTCATATGCCGAGGTCAAGGCGATTGCATCTGGAAATCCTATCATTAAGGAAAAGTTTGAAGTAGACAACGAAGTGAAACGATTAGAAACAATGCGGAGGTCGTGGCAAAAGAAAAAATTGCAGGCACAAGATGATGTTGCACTTTTACCAGATCGAATCGAAACAGAAAAAAAATATCGCACCATTCTTGCAGAGGAATGTGAATATTTCAAAAATGAGATTGAAGCCAATAATCTTAGAGATACAGAGCATTTTACATTTTATGATGTCAAAGGGAATGAATATCACGATCTGAAGGAAGCTTGGGATGCAATTCAAGAATGTACAAAGGGGTATAAGCTGAGTGATTATAAAGAAAATAAATTTGTGGGTCGCTTTATGAAAGCGGACGTATTGATTGGATTAGGTTTAGCAGGTGAAGGAATAGTAATCAAAATGAAAACACCATTGCGGACAATCAATGTTGATTCGGTAAATCCAGTAGGTCGAGTAAATTTCAATCGAATGTATAAACGTATCAACGATATGCGCTATTCACTAAATAAAACGATTGAAACCATCCAGAATTACGAAGGAAATCTAAAAATTGCAAAAGAGATGGTGAATAAACCTTTTGAATTACAGGATGAATTAACAAGTGCAAGAAATCGCCAAAAGGAGATCAACAAGATATTAGATACTTCTGGAAATGAAAACAGTAAAGTAGTTGTTGAGGATGATTTAGAAGAAGAAAGAAATGAAAGCTGTATGGAATTATAGAATTAAGGCAAAATGCCTTAATTCTTTTATTCTTTGAGCGTAATACAGCGTGAAAATGCTTATTTTCCTGTTTTTGTCAACAATAAATTTTTTTGTAAAAATTTTGTTGGATTTTTCATTTGAACATTTTCGAATCATAATGTGCTTTATATAAAGGTAATATAGCTCTTTTTGCTCAAAATGCTCATTTTTACTCTGAACAAATTTCGCACAAATTTCTAGCATTTTTGTCCGAGAGTTGTGCTATAATGATATCATCAAGTAAGTGTATACAGAGGACCTGAAACGTGCGTTTAGGTCCTTTTTTCTATGCAAATGGAGGTGGATTATTAAATGAAAATTGAAGATAGGGTTAATGAAATTTCTGAGAGACTATCTATTAAATCTAGTAATTGTCACGAATTTACATTAGTAAGAGATATTATAGATGATGATGAATATTTAGACTTGTTTTTAAGCAGTGATGATTACTATGATTTTGAAATGAAGGTACTAAGTAAAGAATGTGCATTAAATGAAATTTATGCTCAAGTATCAAGGTATGGTACAAGAGCTGAAAGTCACTGGTGTAGGATTATGGAGCTTTTTGGAGAGCGTAGTTTTAAAGTACAGTCTAAAGGTGGTCAGTTTCTGATTGGGAATGATATGTTTAAGATTTTTATTAGCAACGATAAATGTTTGGGAATGAATCAAAATGTTAGTCATGTTGCTGTCTTTAATGTAGATGACGAGGATTATAAAAAGGTATACAGATGTTTTGGCAAAATGATGGACAGGGATAAATATCATTTAATTTTTGGTGAATTTAATATTTATGATTATGGTGGAGGTAATATAGCAAGTTGTGTGGAACCTTGCCGAACATTAAAGGATGGTCGGTACCGTATATATACTTATGATGGATTTGTTGCTTTTGTCGAATACTAAATGAAGATAATTAGAATTCTTCATTTTATTTAAGTACGAAAGGAGTGATGAACATGAAATACGTTTTATCGAAACAATGCAGTTTCAACAGAAACAAGGACAGCCTCATAGGCTATACGAATCTATCCTTTCGTAACGGAGTATGGGTACCTCAATATCATCTGAATGTAGATGATAGTCTGAATTCAGACTATGAAGAAAAAATACAGTCTTTTTGTAAATACATTAAAGATGTGATCGTACCGAATGGATATGAGTCGATCGAATATCTGGTGAATCGCTTAAATTTAAAAACGATTGGATTCAGCCGGTATCAACTTTATGCATCCACAGACGAAGCGAACTTTTGCGTGCGATTCGTAAAAAACATGTATGCTAAGGATATGATATATATTCATATGTTCAGAAAGGGTTGATTGCATTTCGCACAATTTTCTAGCATTTTTGCCAAATTAAAATGGTAAAATAGGGGTGTATTACATAAGGTCGGTTCACGGACCTTGATAGCAATATCGAAAGTACAGATGAACTAAAATCACATCTTTGTCATTCGTGGCAGGGTTAAAGTTTTGTAGTAGTCTGTAATGCCATGCGTAGTGAAGGAGTGCCGGATGAGGTGCTTAGTCAACGAAAGTTGCAGTACAGCACATTTTCACATGGTAGTGAAGGGCGAAATGACACTCAATCCTTTCTGAACATAGTTGCAGTACAGCACGTTTTAGAAAAAAGGCGGGCACTGTATGACGTTGGCTTTCCCGCATACACGTAAGTCCTGCTTTCATACCGTGCTAAGTAGTTCGACCGCCTACAATGCACGACCCAAACGATAAGACATGAGGTTGTTTACGGTTTAATGATGTTATACTCACCGATTACATCTTATACGCAATAAACATGAAGTCAAATCCAGATATCTGTTAGAACCTTTTCTAAGAATCTCCCTTTGGTAAAGAGATTATAATAGAAAGTGATACTTTTTCGCCTACAGTTTCAATAGTGAAACAGATATCAAAAATGACCACGGCAGAAACATGAGCCTGCCACATTTATGAGGATAGCAGTATGTTGGGTGCAACTCCCACAATCCTCAAATACTATCCTGCCAATACTCAAATCGTTCTAAATAAAATAAGGAGATAGGTCCTTCTACGATAGCTCACATTAAGATTTATTTATTGGCAGACATTATTCGATTAAAGCACTATTAAACTAACAGATGGGAGGAATCTCCTTTTAAAGACTACTTTTTGCTTTAAATCGAATGAAACATACTTATGATGAAATTTGCAAATGTCTGAATATTTTCTCTGGTTCAATATATATATATCAAACAGACAACAGCTTTTTCTTCGTGAGTTTTTTTATGAAGGTTATATATAGTATTATCAGGTGCAATTCCTGAAACCTTCAACTTTTTAATTTCAAGATGTAGTAACGTGATTCTCTCAGTAGGAGGTGAAGCTCCTGCTTTCCAACGTAACCTTTTCATGTTGCTACAACGTTAGCTGTGACAGGCTTACTTAACAAGAGATGTTTCAGATTTTAAAATGAGAATGCCAGAATCTGATCCATCAGAATTTCAGACATGGGACAACGATCCACAAGCCAGTGTTCTGGACAGAGCAGAAAACATGAGCCTGCTCATTATTTCAAATGGGTACATACAGTAATGACTAAAAAGCCCTTTTAATATCTTTCCCTTAAAATATTGTATGTACTCATTTTAAATAATAGAAAGTATTCTATTTATTTAAACAAGGTCGATTCACGGACCTTGGCAGAAATGCCGAAAGTACAGATGAATTTAAATCATACTTTCTTCATTCGTGGAGGAGTTAAAATTTTGTAGTAGTCTGTAATACCATTTTGCGTGAAGGTATATCACACTTTAACATGGTAGTGAAAGCAAAATAGATCAGGAAAGGATGTATTATATATGAAAACAAAAGAAATTTTAACAGCAGGTGCGATTGCATTAAGTATGATTTTGACTGGATGTTCTTCTTCATCGACAGAAACAAAAGATACAAAGACAGCAGAAATTGCCAAGAAAAAAGAAGTAAAAACACTTGGTCAAAAAGTCAAGGATTCAAAATCTTTGAAGATTACAAACAACACTGGAAAGAAGATCACAGTATTTGAAACAAAATCAAGTTCAGAAGAATCTTTCAGTGATAACTTGTTGGAAAATGGAGATGCAGTAAAAAACAAAGAAGAACGTACTTTGTATTACACTGTCAAAGAAAACGATAAGTTGGATGTAAAGATTGGTTTACAAGATCAGGACAAAACATTCGTATTCAAGGATGTAGATACTACAGATACAAAGAAAGTGGATGTTTCTTTAAAAGATGATAAAGTCAATCTAGATGTAACGAAAAAAGATGAAACTGAAGTAAAGCAGGAAGAAAAGAAAGAAGAAACCGCAAAAGCCGATTCTTCTAATAAATCAAATGCTTCAGAATCAAAGAAGGATAACACAGCTTCGACTACGAATACTAGCTCAAACAAGAACAACACAAGTTCTTCTAAGCCTTCAAACAGCAGTAACAGTTCAAACTCAAACAGTTCTAAGCCTGCTGAACATACACACAACTGGGTGGCTCAATATAAGACTGTAAATGTGCCTGAAAAAGGACACAACGAACAGGTCTTGGTGCAGGCTGCTTATGATGAACAGGTTCCAATTAAAGAGATGCAGGAATTCACATTTTGTTCAACATGTGGTGCGAATATTACAGGTCACGCAGTTGAACATTTAGAAAACTCATTAAATTGTCAAGGGTATTATACTGATTGGCGAGAAGTGACAACAGGGTATAATACGGTTCATCATGAAGCAGTCTACGAAACAAGATACGTTGTCGATTCACCTGCAACGACAAAACAGGAATTGACAGGCTACAAGTGCAGTGGCTGTGGAAAAACGAAAGCTAACTAAATATAAATCAAAGGCAGAATGAAAATTTTGTCTTTTTTTGTTGATATAAATTAAGGCAATCTGCCTTAATTCATATATAAGGTCGATTCACGGACCTTGATAGAAATATCGAAAGTACAGATGAACTGGAATCATACTTTCTTCATTCGTGAAGAGGTTAAAATTCTATAGTAGTCTGTAATACCATTTGAGGTTGTACATCAGCATGCTTTCACATGGTAGTGAAGGCTATACAACAAAAACTGCGGACGAAAATTTGTTGTAGTACAGCACATTTTTATACGGTTGTGTAGAATTCAATAAAAAGATTAAATGATTAAATTCTAATTCTAAAAAAGGGAACTCAATTTTGAGTTCCTTTTCTATTTTTCATACGCAATAAAACGGGGAATACCCGTGCTATTGCACCATAGATAGTAAATTAATGAAAGGGTGGGATGAAATATGAACAGATACAGTTTATTTGATTTTCCTTAAATTGAGTTGAAAAAATATCAATATTTTTTCCTTTCAAGATATTGATGGTATGAAAAACTCAAAAAAATCAAGATTTCTAACGTTAGAGATTTTTTCAAGGGATAGAAAGAAAAGGGGAAATAAAATAATTAAGGCAATCTGCCTTAGAAAGGATTGAAATATGAAAAAGTTTAAGAACGTATTTCTTGCTTTTTTCGTAACAGCACTGACATCATTGAATCTTGTTCTTCCTGCGTATGCAGAAGAAACAACCACTCCGACTGTTGATTCAGCAGGCTTTTCAGTGAGTGTTGTAGGGGATGGTACAGTCACACTTTCATCGGGTGATTTCACAAAATCATTGTCGAATGGTGACATTTTCAATGCAGACTACGAAGAAGGTACAGAAATTAAAATTGTCTCAAAATCCAATGAAAATGCGGTTATTGATGATGTTAGTTTGAATAATAGCACGATCTCAGGATTTACGAGTGGAAAAAAATCTTTCAGTTTTGTTTATGCAACGAAAACTGCGGATGCAAATTTCAGTGTAACTTTTAAAACAAAAGAAACACAGAAAACAGAAAGCGGTACAGCTGACAAAACAACAAGCGAACAGGCATCTGTTGAAAATGAAGATTCAAACACATCTGAAGATGAAACTTCAAATGATGCAGTAACTGAATCTGAAGATGCAGATAAATATGGCACATTTGACGTGGATCTTTCAAAGATGGATATAGATACATCTAAAACCGTATATACAAAATACTTGTATGCAATTCCAAGTGCTGTATCTGAAAACGATACAATCACTTCTGCATTGATTGATAAAGACCCAAAGGATACGATCTATACGCAGACAATGGAGCCAAGCACAGTATATACAGATGGCGATGCTTACTATATTCAGGCAGACACACCTTTTGTGAATGGTTTAGCCAAGAAGAGTTATCCATACGATTATGATGTGGCTCGTGGAAATGATTATGGTCAACAGCTAACAGAAGGCTTTTCTTATGATAAGAAAACTCACATCTTAAAAATTGATAAAGATGTTTTCAAAACTGTTGCTAAAGAAGCAAAAACAGATAACAATCCAAAAGAGGATTTTTCAGATTTACAGGTACAGTTTTTAGTTCCTGCTGATGTAGAAAATGATGTTAAAGTTAAAACTACAGTTGTTGATAAGACAGGTTCTATTGACAGTGTAGTAGGGGATTCAATCAGTTTACGTCCTTTCATGACAACACGTTTTCAGCTTGCTTCTGAAAAGACCGCAAGTAATATTATTCCAAAAAATGTAAAAGTATATGTGAACGGTTCAGACGTTCCTTTAGAGTCTGAATATGGTGCGTATGACCCTGAAACAGGAGAGATGGCATTATCTTATATGGGTGCTAATTTAAAATCACTAGAGATAGTTATCTCCAAGTCAAAGGGAAGAGCAGTTGGTGTTGGTTTAGGTACAGCCAAAGTCGGAAGTATCAATGTACTGGCTTATTTAGCAGAAGGTACAAAGGATGTGTTTAGCGTTGGTTCCTCTATTGATGTAGTAGGTAAATTTGGTAATAACAGCTACGTACAGACGATTGACGGTCCATTGGAATTATATAACAAATCTAGAACAACAGCAGGTGGATATTTCAATACTGTGGACTGGAATGATGGTGATGGTGGAGAGTGTACTTACACAGACTCTGCTTTAGCGGTTCCGCAGTCTATTACTATGAATGGACAAACTGTTGATTTTACGATGCGTGATATCAATGGAAACAGTTATGGACAATGGGTGAATGGAGGAAATGGTTTAACTGATATTTCAGATCCAGTTGCATTCAATGGTGCAATTCAGGCTTTCTGTCACCATATCAAACAAGCTGTAGGCACAATTAATGAAAACAGCCGTTATGATTTGCGTTATCCAACCTGCACATTACGTGTGCTAGATGCGAGTACAATTAATGGATACAGACATGTTGTATTTGGATTTGAAACAAACCTACATCATTTTAGTGGTTCAACACCTCAAACCGTTGGAACTGTTTTTGAAATTGCTTTCAAGGTACAGTCTAAAGGTAAACTATGCATTAAAAAGACTTCTGCAAACCCAGCTATCACAGATAACAACCCTTGCTACTCATTGCAGGGAGCTGAATACGGAGTGTATAAGACAGAAGCTGATGCAAAAGCCGATAAAAATAAAGTGAATACTTTAACGATTGGGAAGTATGACAGTTCTGAAAAATACAAGGACTGGTCAAATGAAATCGAACTGGACGAAGGTACTTACTACGTAAAGGAAACCAAAAACCCAAAAGGATATGCTTTGAATAATTCAGTTGTTAAAGTAACAATCAAGGCAAATGAAAATTCTTGGATTGGTACAAATGGCGAGTTTAAGGATTATCCGCAATCCGATCCAGTTCGTATTTTACTTGGAAAAGTAGACAAAGAAACCAACAAGAACAAGCCACAGGGAAGTGCAAGTCTAGCAGGTGCTGAATTTACAATTAAGTACTACAAAGGTTTGTATGATTCTGATCCAGCAAAATCAGGTCAGACTCCAGCTCGTTCATGGGTGTTAAAGACAAATGAAAATGGATTTGCTACATTAAGCAGTAAATATAAAGTTTCTGGTGACGATTTTTATTATGCATCGACCGGGGATCCAACTTTACCAGTAGGTACGATTACGATTCAGGAAACCAAGGCTCCAACAGGTTACTTCATCAACAATGAAGTATTTGTAAGAAAAATTGTTGCTGGTGGAAACAAAGAAGGTGTAGAAACATACAATCAGCCTGAGATTCTAGAAAAAGTCATTAAATTCAACATCAAGAAAGTGCAGGCAGGAACTTCTACACCAATCAGTGGTGCAGTATTCCGTCACACATTGCCAAATGGTTCAACAGAAGATTTAGAGACAAATGGCAGTGGTGAAATCACAATCACAGGTTTGGCTTCAGGAACTCACAAAATCAAGGAAATCAAATCTCCAGACGGATATCAGCTGAATCCAAACGAAGTTGTATTTAATGTTGCTTCTGGTACAGGCAAGATAACATTTACAAGTGGAACGAACAGTCTGATTGCACAAGGTACAAAGGATTCAGGGGACGGCTATGCTACATTTGGTGACAAGGTTAATCCATTTAATCTAAAAATCACAAAAACGAATGAGCATGGAAAAGTCTTGAAGGGTGCGGAATTCACAGTGTACAGCGATGCAGATTGCAAGAATGTAGTGGATACACAGACTTCCGATGACAAAGGTTTATTAACTTTCAAAAATCTGGATGTAGAAAAGACATACTACTTCAAGGAAACAAAAGCTCCTCAAGGCTATAGAATTCCAGTCGATGAAAATGGTAAGGCATATGTACATTCCGTATATGTTTCAGCTACACCACAGACAAACACATTTGAATTTATAGTCGATGGAATTAAATACGATACATCTAAGACATCTGGTAATGTTCGACTAGAAGGATCTAAAAAAGATCGTGTAGTTGCGGTGGATATTACAAACAAAACAACACAGTTATTGCCTGAAACAGGTTCAAATGGAACAATCCTATTAATTGGATTAGGTGTTGCCGTAATAGCTTTTGCTTTATATAAATCTAAAAAAGATAAAATGATTTCTAAATAATGAAGAAAGAGGGATATTAAAATGAAAACAAAAAATGTGGTTTTTGCAGGATTAACTGCATTGTCTATGACTTTAAGTCCTGTAGCAACTTGTGTTGCCCAATTAGTGACTCCAGTCTATGCTGCTGAAGCAACGCAAACTTATGCGACTCCAAACGGAGTTGCTGATTTTGGTAAAGGTAATGCTTCTATTACCATTACACCAAATGCAGGACAATCTCTAGTTGGTAAAAAATTTAACGTATATAAATTATTTGACGCTGAAAATGCAGTGGATAATGAATCAATCAACTATACATGGAACAATGATTACAAAACAGCTTTACAGACTGTTGTTGGGAAGAAAATCAACAAATCTGCCTCTTCAGTTACTGAATATGATGTAATTGACTATATTCAAACTTTAAATACAAACAAAGTGGAAGGTGCTCAGGCAGATCAAAAATTAGAAGGCCGTTACAGCAATTATCGTCACTTTGTAGAAGCTTTAAGAGATGAACTTGTTAAGGAAGGTCTTTCTCCAAATACAGTTAATGTTACAGCTGTAAATGCAGTCGATGGTTCTGTTAAGTTCAGTGGATTGGGATATGGTTATTATTTAACAGATGAAGTTACTGCTGTACAGGATACACATTCAGCAGCTTCATTGATTTTAACAAATACAGCAAATCCTAATGCTCAGGTTAATATCAAATCCGATTATCCTACTTTGATTAAGAAAATCAATGAAGATGACAACAATGTAGGATGGAATGATATTGGGGACTATGAAATTGGACAGACAGTTCCTTACTACCACGATACATATGTACCAGACATGAATGGATATCAAACATATAAAATGATTTTCCATGACAAGATGGACAATGCATTGACTTTCAATAAAGACTCTGTTTCTATCACAATTTCAAGCAACAAGAAATCATATACATTAAAGAGTAATGAATTTAAAGTAGTTGAAAATAGTGGTGAAGACACATTCTATGCAGAAATTCCAGATTTAAAAGCTATCGTTGACAAACAATTCCCAGAAGGAATGAACAACAACAACGAAAATACTTATGGCCAATCTGTTCGTTTAAACTATAATGCGACATTGAATGACAATGCATCGACTCGCACTGGTCGTGCAGGATTTGAAAATGCTGTTCGCCTTGAATATAGCAACAACCCAGACAGTGATGGAAATGGTTCTACAGGAACAACTCCTTGGGATACAGTAGTTTGCTTCACTTATAAAATTAATGGTTTAAAAGTCAACAACCACAACAAATTATTGAAGAATGCTAAATTCCGCCTATACAGTGATGAAAACTGTACAAATGAAGTGTATGTTAAGGAATCTCCAAACGGATATGTTGTTATGAACCGTGATTCTTTAGGTGGAACTGACCACACTGGTGGAGCACGCCCTAGCAGTGCAGTAGAAATGGCTTCCGATGCAAAAGGTGTATTCACTATCTTAGGCTTGGATCAGGGAACTTATTACTTGAAAGAAACGGATTCTCCAGCTGGATATCGTGAATTGCAAGACCCAATCGTTATCACAATCAAACCAACATTTACTGATGAACGTAATAACTACAACGCAGGTGAAGGTGCAACTGACAAGACTTTGAAAACATTAGAAGCAACTGCTCATGTTAAGGAATTCTTAAATGGTGCTTACAAAGAAAGCGACACTAACTTAAAAACAGATGTAACAGACGGTTCTGCTAACATCACTGTAGTCAACTACGTAGGTACTAAATTGCCAATCACTGGTTCTAACTTAACAATGATTTGTCTAGGCGCAGGTACAATCACTGTAGTTGGTGCATTGGCATTAGATAAAAAAAGAAAAAAAGCAAATAAAGACTAATTTTTGAATAAATGAATAGGATGGCAGTACTGCCACCTTTTCATTTTTGGAGGTGCTGATATTGAAGTCGATTATTAAAGCTATCAAGGAAACCAGTTGGACAGTTCGTTTACTGATTGTAATCGGAATATCTTTATGTTCGATTCCACTGGTATCGAGTATTCATTCTAGCATACAGCAGAATAGTATGATTTCAACCTATGAGAGCAAAGTAAAACATACGGATAAAGCAAAAATCATTGAACAGATTCAAAAGGCTCACAATTATAATGATATGCTTTTCCAAACAATGGGAGCTTCTGTAGGAGATATCGATACAGCTATTTTATCGGATGAAAGCTATGAAAATATTTTGAACCTTTCTGATAATGGAATTATGGGTTCAATTGAGATTCCCAAGATAGGCGTTGTTATTTCAATTTATCACGGAACAAGTGATGATGTACTATCAAATGGTGTTGGCCATTTACAAAATTCTTCATTTCCAGTCGGTGGAGAAAATACACGTACTGTTCTGACGGGTCATAGGGGTCTTCCAAACGCAAAATTATTTACAAGACTTGATGAGTTGAAAAAAGATGATTTATTCTACATTCGTGTAGGAAATAAAACACTAGCTTATCAAATCTATAAAATAGAAATTGTAAAAAAAGAAGAAGCACCTGATGTTCTTGGAATTGAAGAAGGCAAGGACCTTGCAACTTTGATTACATGTACTCCATATGGAATAAATACACACAGATTGATTCTGACTGGTAAGCGTGTACCATACAGTGAGAAGAAAAAAGAAGCCATTGAACCAGAAATGATGAGTTGGAGAGAACTTCTATTTACAGCACTTCCATTTTTAATTGTATTTATGTTGATTGTTAGATTTATTTTAAATAAGAGAAAGGAGAGAAAGTTAAAATCATGAAGATTCTGAAAAAAATTGGTTTAGCATTAAGCCTGATGCTAGTTTTAGTACCATGCTTAAATGTGCAGGCTAAAGATATTACAGATAATCCAGATGTAGGGGACATTACAATTCTTCCTGAAGAGGATTTGACTAAGGTTCCTGATAATGGGTTAGGTTCAATCTCAGTAGAATTGACAGATGCTTATGATAAATATCTTTCCAAAGAAAATGTTAAATTCGGTGTGGTTCAGATTGCTGACATCGTAAAAGGTGAATATATCATTAAATATAAGCCTTTTGCAGACGAGGATTTGGACTTGAATGAGATTAAAACAGCAGATGAGATCGACAAAGTAGCTAAGGATCTGGCCAAAAAAGTTGAGACTCCTGACTATGAAATGACAACGGACGAAGAAGGAAAAGCAACTTGCAAAGATCTTCCTGTTGGTGTTTATTTAGTCTACGTTGAAGATTTATCTGATTATGAAACAATTACTCCATTTATTGTTGGAATTCCAACATGGGATGATGAAGATGAATTGTTCCAGTATGATGTAACGGTATATCCAAAACATACTGCTTTACCACGTATCTTGGTAAACAAGGTTGACAGTGTAACTGGACAGAATATCAAGTCAAACAAATTTGAATTCACTTCATATTCACAGGAAAACTGTGCTGAAAGTTCAAAACTTGAAACTATCGCAGGCAATCAGGAAACTGGTACTGCTGAATTCTTGATTCGTTACGGAACAACTTACATTAAAGAATCTAGTGCTCCTCAAGGATATAAGTTATCGGATGAAGTTGTAAAGGTTAAATTTACGGACGAAGGATTGTTTGTAAATGACAAGGAAGTACACGTAGATGATAATCATCGTTATTCAATCGTATACCAGAATGTCATGTTGCCTAGTGTAAACACAGGTGCTGCTAAAAACAAAGACATGATGTATATGATGTTAGGCGTAGTAGTCATTGCATTAGGTGCTTCCATTGCAACTGTTCGCAAGATTCGCAAAAATAACGAGGCATAGTTAAATAAAAGGAAGGGGTGTACCTTCCTTTTATTGCATATGGAACTAAATCTAAATGTTAGTTTCATATGCGATATAAGTGTTCAAAATACATTTTAAGGCAGATTGCCTTAAAAAAAAGGAGGTACAAAAGTTATGAGCGAGGACTCGATAAAAAGCATAAATAAAACTATTGTTCATGAGGATGGGAAGATTGATAGTTTTGACAAACAACTTATCAATTTAAGTGGAGGGATATTTGACGTTCGTTTTCCTTTGGTTGTTAGTGATAACACAAATTGTTTGAGTTATATATCGACAATCAATGAATCGAAACCTCTTACTATGATGGTTTCTACTGCTATAAAAATCAGAGAGAAGCATGATATTGGCTTTGCTTATGTTAGTCAGGTCAATGATTTATTGAAAAACAGCATAATGGCATTTGAGTCATTAAAACACGATACAAGTGTTATTGTGCTGTTGGATGATTATGATGATATTGATGATCCAATGATTGCAGTGTGTAGAACAGATAAAAAGGTTGGGTATGTTGATGTGAATGAGATTACATCTATTTATGACAGGGAACGATTCTCATCGTTGCTGCAACGTACCTATAATAGCAACTGTACTTTTTTTATCAATAATAAAGAAAAAACAGAGCAAATCATCAATTCATTCCAATTCCAAGTGTTGGATGATTTGAAATTTGCTCTATCTACTTCATATGATAAATATTCATTTAATAAAAGTCAAGTTGAACAAGATTTATTGTTGAATGTTGAATTTTCTGATTATTTAGGCTATTGGAAGATGATAGATCAAACCGAGTCGAATGGAAGCATATATTATTGTTTTGAGTCTAAAGATGATAGTTCTTATCCATTTTTAGTGGTTGATGAAGATTTAAATGTACTATGTGAGTCTTTTGAAGAACTTGAAGATGCTGTAGAAAATTACTTGAGTGAAAATAAATTAGATATGTCTATTTAAGGCAGATTGCCTTAAATAGGATTTGTTGCTAAAATTATAATAATGTAAAAGTGAAAGATGAGGTGATGAAGTATGTACAAAGATTTTATATTAAAAAACAAAGATATAGATATTCTAAAATTTAGAATAGAAGATTCGCTTTATGGTGATTATGAATTAACAATTCTTGAAAGATATAACATAAATAATTTTCTTTATCCCATTGGATTAAAAACCGACGATTCAAACGAACTATTAGAATGGATACAGGAAAGAAATATCCCTAAAAATCGTGCCTTTGTAAATGAGATTTTGGCAAGTCTTGGACTTCATGGAAATGATTTGATTGGAATTTTGACTATTGGAAAAGGTCTTTCGTTGAATGATCCATATTGGATTGTTGATCCGGATTTTACGGGGCTATTTAAAGATTACAATCTATACGAGAATGATTTTAATAAATCTGTTGCGTTGATCGCATATACAGGTCATGGACATTCAAATAGCATTGGTACAGTCGCAGAATTGACAACAAACGGTTCTCTTAAAAAGGCTTGGAGAAGAATCAATGGTGATGTCGTGCTTTATAAGGGAAATGTTCATGGTAATTTGTATACAAACCATGGAAAAGAAGCTTATGCTGAGTATTATGCTTATAAAGTTGCTCATCAAATGGGATTAAATGCAATTGCCTATGATTTAGATATATGGCAAGATGAATTATCAAGTACATGTAAATTATTTACTGACATAGATACATCTTTTGTTCCTGCATCAAGATTCTTAAAAGGAAAAAAAACAGTGAAAGCCATTGTAGATTTTTATAAAGATCTGGGGGATGAATTTTATCAGGATTTTTGCTCGATGATGGTTTTTGATGCATTGATTTGTAATACAGATAGACATCTGAATAATTTTGGTGTATTAGTTGATAATGCAACTAACAAGATCAAGTGTATGGCTCCTTTGTTCGATCATGGGTATTGTATGTTTGATGAGCCAAGACAATATATTTACGAGTCACCAGAAAAAATAAATGAATATATTAAAACTTTAGATCCTGTTTTTGGTAAATCGTTTGCTGAAAACGCAAAGACTTTTTTAGAAAATCGTCAAAAAAAGGAATTAAGACACATCCTAGACTATAGAATTGAAAAACACGATAGATATAATCTTCCTGAAGCTGAATTGAATTCTTTCAATAAAGTTTTACACGATAGAGCAGTAGCAATTTTGGAAAATACATTAGAATTGAATTTAAACTATCTTGTAAATGATAAAAGGGAGCTTTCATTTAAAGAACTAGATGGCAATGCTCAAGAAATTGCTTTGCAGGAAATAAAATATGACTTATGGGATCTTTATGGAGTTGAATTAGATGAGCAAAATCAGAATGAGTACTTAGACTGCTTTACATTCAAACCAACATACGACAGAGCGGGTGCGTGCGTTAATATAGAATATATACAGAACAAAGATATTGAAGATGTGATATCAAGAATAAATGACACGCAGGAATATGAATTATAGCTTAAGGCAAATTGCCTTAAGTTTTTTGTTTTAAGTTTATTGTATATACAGATATGTCTATTTAAGGCAATCTGCCTTAAAAAAGAATGGAGATGATGAGTGATGTACTTTGATAATGATATCAAGATTAATAAATTTAAAAACGGTTCCCATTTCAGCAATCATTTGAACTATCTGTTTCGTACAGACAGTGCACAGAAATGGACGAATGAACATACGACTGAAAATGAATGTTATACAATGGGAAACCCTGATGATACAGGGGTCTTTCAGTTTGATTTTAAAACACGCAGAGTGATTAAAAACAGCTTTTATGGTCAATGGATTCATGATGTAGACCATCTGTTTTTTGCCAGAGTGGAATGTCCCTGTAACGATATCTTTGAGTGGAACGAAGAAATGTATCAGGAAATGCAGACAATCCTGTATGATTTAATAAAGGAACATTATTATCCAGTTCTGATTGTTATTCATAACGATCAGCTTAAGGAATTCTGCCATTTCCATATTCTTCTGGATTATATACATCCAGATAATTAAATCAGAAAGATGATGTACTGCCATCATAAAATACGCAGGTGAAGGGAAGGTGTTGCAAAGAATGCATTTAAAAAGATATTTATGTACTGGACTGTTATCCTCTATGATGTTGGTATCCTCGTCATTTGATATACAGGCGAAAGGTACCAGTACGTTGCACATAGAATTAACAGGTGGTTTAGGAACAGCTGAAATCATGACGGATGAAGATATAACCTATCCAGTGGATGGTGGAGATGATTCTTTTTCCTTTGATAAGGGGACACAGTTGAAAATAACAATCCATTCAAAATATGGTATCGACTCCGTACAGGATGATAGTTCTGTCTTAAAACAAAATGGTAAAAAAATCGAAAAGATATCTGTCAAAGATTATACATTTACTTATAAGACACAGGATATGGATACCAATTTGACTGTAAATCTGACTGAGATGCATTCTCGTTTTAAAATTACATCAATTACTACCGATGAAAATGGTGAAGTAATGCCAGGTTATGTTAAATATGGTTGTGTAACAAAACGCTTTTACGAAGAAGCAGACGAAAATATAGAAGAAGCTATTGAATTGGCACAGGAAAATGGTTTGGAAAGTGATTATCAAATTCTTGAGTCTGACGATAATGGAGTGCTTCAATCGAATGATTTTATAAAGGGAACTTACATTATTGAAAAAATGGATGATGAAGATGAAACTGAGCCTTTTGAGCTGATTGTAACTAGAAACAAAGATATTCCATATACGTATATCCGTCTAAATAATGGATATGAGTTTTCTTCTGATAAAACTGGAACAGTAAAAATGATTGAAAGCAACCAGTATATTAAGTCAGCAACAAGAATCATTTTGAAAAATAAGAATGATAAGCTTGTTGAAGATAATGGAACATTTAAAATCAAAATGTTAGACAGTGAAGGGAAGGTGTTGAACAGCTATAAAAATGACTATTTAAAATCAGATAAAAAAGGATATATCAGCATGTATGACGGTGTGCGTTGGATAAGTACATTTACATTAAAAAAAGGCATGTGTGTCTTGCCTGTGGTTCTTCCTGATGGGGATTATAAAATCGCAAAAGCTGATCTAAAGGATGTATGTTTAAAGACTTTTGATTTTAAAATTTCATCCAATACCATATCTGGTTTAGATGGTGATAGTCAGCCAATTAGCAACACTGTATTGCAGGTAAAAGGAAATTAATGTATGTACGATTTTTCAAAAATCAAATTTGATACGTTCTGGAGAGAATCGCAGAACAGGATATATTTAGACGATATGTATGAACCTTTGCCTAACGCACCTAAAGATGTCATAGATAGTTATAATCGTTATAAAGATCAGATTAGTCAGGCAAAACGAAATATATCAAAATCTATATTTAAAGGATGATGCCTTTAAGGCAGTTTGCCTTAAGGATTGAATTATTTGTATTTTTTTAAATCTTATATTAAAGTAAAAAAGGAATTTATAACAGAAGGAGAAAATAAAATGAACAAAAAAGATTTAATAGAAAATATTGTTTTAAAAAAAACAACATTAACAAAAAAAAGCGTGGATGAAATCGTAAACACTATTTTTGATGATATGGCAGAAGCCTTATCTAAAGGTGAAACGGTAGATATTTTTGGGTTTGGTAAATTTGAAGTCACTGAACGTGGAGAACGTGATGGTATCAATCCTGTAACAATGGAAAAAATCAGAATCAAAGCGTCTAAAAACGTTAAATTCAGACCTTCAAAATCATTAAAAGACAAAGTAAACTAATTGTTTTGCATTAGTTTATATTCTGGCTTTCATGTCTTATATCGACTTTTTTCCACATGATGTAAGTCCAGATAGTTCAAGTCCTGTACCCTGACAGGACTTTTTTTGTTGCAGTGACTGATTAAATGCGGTGATTAATTAATAATAACTGAAAGGGGTTTGATATACCTAAATAGATTAAGATTAGATGATAGGTCCTCATGGTGAGGACTTTTTTAATGTTTTAAATTGATGTGTAAGGGGGAGTTTATGAAAAAATTAGAACGATTATGTTGTGTCTTAATGATGTTTTTGACACTTATTGGCTGTAGTTCGTCTACACCTCAGACACACGATGTGATTTTTCAAGATTCAATCCGTATTGATTTGGGGGATGAGGATGTAAATACAGCAGAGTATGTGAAGCGTATTGATTCATACCCAATATCCGGCTCATCTATTGACGGAAACAAGATACATGTAAGTAACATTACAATGGTCTGTCCATCGTTAAAAAAAGGGGATCTGGAAAAACTAGGCAAGCAGGAGCTGATCTATACGATTGGCGATGAAAAATACACAGTAGAAGCAAATATTGTTGATAGTGTCAAACCTGTGATCAATGTCAAGGATAATAGCTTGACTTTTGAAGTAGGCGAAATGAAAGGTATCAACAACTATTATTCTGTGTCGGACAATTATGATGCTTCCAAGGATATAAAGGTAAAAGTCAAAAACATTGATAAATTAAATAAAAATAAGACAGGGACTTATAAGTTAGTAATCAAAGCTTGGGACACATCAGGAAACACAGCATCCAAAAAATTAACAGTTATTATTAAAGACACAAAAAAGGAACAGGAAGAAAAACAAAAAGAAGAGGAAAGAAAAAAAGAGGAAGAAAAGAAAAAAGCAGAGGAAGAAGAAAAGCAAAGAGAAGCGGAAAGGCAACAGCAACAACAGCAGAGTGCTCAGCAATCTCAAGCACCTTCGACAAATACAAATAACAATGTATCAAATTCACCTGCAACATCTAATTCTTCCGTCCAGACTCAACAGCCAAGTAGCAGTACACCTGTTACAAGGGATTATTTGTTTTCACAGGGCTATGACATGTCATCAGCCCCAAGTGCCTGTCAATCCGCATTAATGGCATCTGGACGTTCAGGGTCATGTACACCATTACAGGATAGCAATGGCATCTATCTTGGAATGCGACTTGTTTTAAATTAAAAGGAGGATATACTTATGAATCTTGCAATTACTATTTTTGACATTGCCATGATGACACTTGTTTCTTGGGTTTTCTTAAAAAAACCATTGGAAGATAAGGATATCGAAGGCGGTCAGTCTTTATTGGTACGTATTGTTATCGGTATCGTTGCTGGGTTGGTTGTCAGCTTTATGATGAGCTTATAAGGAGGTTTTTATGGGAGCTTGGAGTCAATTATTTGAAGTTTTTAATCCTGCGTTGTCATCTTTACAGACATTCTTGCAGGCAATTGCAGTATTAGGAGCAGGATGCTTCGCTGCATACTACAAAATTCGTGAGATGTTTGCAGGTCCACAGGAAGATCAAATGTATTCACAGAAAACTAAAGGTGTATTTATAGGATTGATTTTCGTGTTTATTATTCCGGTGTTGATTAACATCTTCAAAACATTATTTATGAAAAGTTAATTTTAATTAAAGAGGGTTGCGGGTTTTCGCTACTCTCTTTTTAAGATTTATAGGACAAATTATTCTGTTGTTCTATAAATCTTAAAATTAAGGCAATGTGCCTTAATTTTTGAGGTGCATATATAACAAGGAGGATAAAAAATATGCCGGTAATGGAAGAAAATAAGTTTGAAACTGCGAAAGTGGCTCTGGAAAAGAAATTTGAATTTGAGCCGATTGAAAAGAAAATCAGTGAACTAGGGTGGGATAAAGATAATAACATTATCATTACTTATTACCAGAATATCCTTGGCTCGCTAGATACCGTTAAGAAGGTATGTGGTTTTATGGACTGGTTTGATAAGGAAAAAAACGGGGTCGATGTGACAAATTTTAATGTCTCAACAGTATCTTCACTTTTAAAGAAGTATAGAATTTGGGTTGTTGATAGTGGCAGGGCAGAAACTGTTGAAACAATGTTGGATGAACAAGACACAACAAATGATTTGTACAATGACACTACGAATGACAATGAATCGAACACCTATGGTTATGTAGATAACAGTCAGGTTATAGAATCTATTGATAATTTGACACAGGTTGTAAACGAAACAAATAGAACAGTGAACGAAATTAACGAAAATGATACAACATTGAAAACATATGAAGCTATTGGAGCAATGGAAAAATTACTAAGGAATCAGATGAAACAGAAAACGATGAAAAAAGCATCTTTTGAACAGGTAGAAGGTTTATCTAAGGATGTAAAAGGATTGATAAATAAATCTGAGTCCATGCAGACAGTTGTTGAAAGAATTGATGGAGCCTTGCCTAAAACTGTAGAAAAAATGTATACATCTATAGATATTACAAAGTCTTTTCTTGTAGGCATCGGAGCTTGTATTGGAGTCTTTTTTATAGTTGGTTTAGGTATCCGGATTATTAAATTGCTATTCTAAGAAAGGGTGATTATATGATACATAATGTAATGTTTGCTGTGGCAACACTTCCAAATAACCACTATCTTTTCGGTGGATTGATTGAAGGTGTAAAAAATAATGTTGTTCGTGGTGCACAGGATCTGTTACAGTCATTTTTTTGGAGTATTCTAAGTGGTCTTTTAGGTATGGTCAATTCACTTTTGAATTCGATCGTAAATGGTGTTATTGGTCTTGACCTGTTTTCCCACAATGAGTTTTTATCGACTGCTTTTAACTGTTCATTAGCACTGATGTTTCTTGCAATTCCGGCTAAGATCACATGGGAGATTGTTTCAGCTATGATACGTGATGATGATGCAGGTATGGATATACATAAAAAATTGGGCAGTACTGCTTTAGGTATTGCGATTGCCTGTTCACTGACTGTAGGAATTACAAAAATTATCAATCCAGTTATGCAGGATGCATCAAAAGCAATTTTAAATGTAAATCTAACAAACGAAATAAAGTCGGATTCAGCAACATCTCAGTTAGGTGATTCACTGATTGAATCTGTTTTGATTTCGTTTGGAGGTTTGCCTAAAGACGGAGATTATGGAGCTTCAAAATTTGTAGAGCAGTACAACAAAAACGAATTGAAGATCACAAAACGAGATGGTGATAACTATGTCTGGGATTTTAGTATATTTATGGCAATTATTGGAATGTGTGTATATGTAGTAATGCTTTTTGTCATATGTATACAGATCGCAGTGCGAGTCATTTCCATAGGCTTTTATTATGTCATAGGACCTCTCGCCTGCACGAGTATGACGAATTACCAAAATCCACAGGCTTTTAATGTCTGGAAAGCAACAATATTTGGTGCATGGGCACAGAATCTGACACAGATATTTCTGCTGTCGCTGTTTGTAGGACTGCTTGAATCCATATCATCAGCAACCTCAACCATGCCAGTAGCGTCCGTTGCACTTTATTTTGGTGCATTTTCTCTTATCATGACTGCACCAAACTTTGTACAGGCAATGATTGGTGGATATGCTTCTGGTATTCTAGACACTTTAAATCAGTTCAGAGGTGGTCTTGGTATGGCTAAAAGCTTGGTAACTGGTGCTGTCGGTTCTGTGATTGGTCGAAACAACCCACATACAGGACACTTGGAAGGTGGAGCACGTGGCAAGATTTTAGGTGATGTCAACGCTCAAGGAAACCGAGTCGGTGGAGCACGTGGTGCTATTTTTGGCAATCCAGACAGCAATGGTAATCGTAATGGTGGTATCAAAGGTGCTACATTAGGTAATTCCATGAATATGGGTGGTGTTACTGGTAGACAAGGTGGTATCCGTGGTGCTATTTTTGGCAACGATCAGCTGGCTTCTGGTGTTGGTGGTACTATTGAACGTACAAGAGCAGGTGGTATGGCAAACATTGGTGGTAAGAAAAGAACGGATTCTTTCAACTCCGCAGGTCAAAAAACAGGCTCAATGCAGAAAAGACGATTATCGGCTTTCAGAGGTTCAGATTCTACAGCGTTTAACCCAGAAACAGGTGCTCAGATGGGCGATCCAGTACATCAAAGAGGACCTGTGCCTATGTTTTTAAGTGATTTAGGTAATCGTTTCTCTGGTGGAGGTAGCGACCAGTCGGGTGATGGTGGCGGAAGTGATACATCCACACCAAATTACACTTCTTTTAATTCCGGTGGTGGCGGTGCTTCTGGTGGAGGAAGTTCAGGCGGAACAAGTGGAGGTTCTGGTGGTTCTTCTGGTGTTGGTGGCAGTACAGGTGGTGCTCATTCTTTCCAGATGCATAGCAGTGCATCGACACGTAACAGTTTAGGCGGAGCACAATCTTCAGGTTCAAAGCCACAGCCACAAGGTCAAAGGCCTTCATCAAGCACAAAGCCTGCTGTTAGATCGTCTGGTACAAACGGTAATACTAAACCTCGCAGTCAAGCTCAAAAGCCAAGTGCTTCAGGTGCACATACATATAAAATGAAAAGCAGTAGTGAAATTCGTAACTCATTAGGAAATAGAGGTAATAGTGGAGGTAAAAAATAATGGGATATAACAAAACAACAATTATCGTTGATAAAGAATCTGTAAAACCAATTCTAATTTGGAAATTTTCAGGAATGGATTGCCTATATATGGCGATTGGATATTTGGTAGTATATTATCCAGTTAAGTATTTTTTTAATGACTTGATTGGTTTAGTTATGGGAGCAGCTATGTTTGTACTTGTTGGTGTTCTGTTAGTTGAAATGCCAAACCATTTATCTATTATCCAGCATATACAGATGTGGTATAACTACCGTTATAAACAGCCAAAGGAATACTTTTACATTCCAAAGGAACGAACACATGGTACAGTCAAAACAAATTCTGATGAGGATTCAAAGGAATGGATTGAATATCAGAATATGATTCAGGAAAACAGATTGTCAAATGAAAATTAAGGCAATCTGCCTTAACTTAAAGAAAGCAGAGAATGACCGATTGAGTCATTCTTTTTTTAATATAAAGGAGTACATTAATGTTTGGGATTTTTAAAAGAAAAAATAAAAATAAGGATATAGATCCTGTTAAAGAAAAACAGAAGCTTGTCAACGACAGTATCAAAAACTCCAAAATGGAGAAAAAAAAGAAAAAGAAAAAACAGCCGAAGATTGATAGATTTGACATCAGAGATGCCATTCCTTTTACATATGACGAAGAAAAGAATATGTTCAAGGACCTTGATGGAAACTATATCATGATGGTTCGTACAGCAGGAACAAATATTTTCGGTTTCAAGGACAATGACCAGTATGCATTTATACGTGCGTTTTCAAGGATCTTCAACAATTCGATTGGTGCAGGGCAGATCTATTCGTATATGGTTGGTGCGGATGTGGATGGATATGTAGCTGATTTCCAGTATTTTAAAGATAATTTAAATTTATCAAACCCACAGGATCGCATTCGATATGAAATTCTGGATGAAGCACAAAGAAGATTGAAATATACAGCATTGACGAAAGAACTTGTGGATCGCTGTTTTGTGTTTATCCTAAAAGGACAGGATATTTTTCAATTAGAACAGAGATGCCAGGAAATTGTTGCTACACTTGGTTCTTATCAAAAGACAAGTATATTAGATTTTATGGACACTTTTCTTGTGATCTATAACTTCTATCACCCACAGGCATCGAAATTGTTTACTGAAATGGCAAAAGAAGCCGATGATATCATGGATTATTTATATCCAACACGCATTGGTATGGTCGATGTAGGCTTTAGACAATGTGTTGAACTTGACAGAGTGTTTTGTAGATCAAAATTCATTCATATTTATCGAAAAGAGCCTGCTTTTGCATTGATGAGCTATTTAGCTACAGCAGGTGATATTGATTTTTCTATGCATTTTAAACCCGCAGAAAGCGGTGCCTTAACAAAAAGTCTTGATAAGGAAATTCATAATATCGAACGCAATATGCAGAAAGCAAAAGATGCATCTACGCAGTCAAAGCTGATGAAACAGTTTGATAAGACACAGACAATGGTTGAAAAGATGGTGGCTGAAGGAGATACACCATTTGATTTCACAGTATTCTTGCGTATCAAAGGTGACAGTGTTCAGCAGGTCAATGAAATTTGTAAGGATTTAGATGATTCTTTTGTTTCGATGGGGATTCAATTTAGCGATGGTGTGTTTGAACCTTTGGAATTATTTAACTGTTCAGCTCCGATTCTATATGATTATGAATTAAAAGACAGATTCTACAAAACAACTACTACTGCTACACTAGGATGGATGTATCCGTTTGTATTTGAAGCATTATATGATTCTACACAGTATTCTCAGGATGTTCATTACCCGCCAGTATATATAGGCAATACGATACAGACGAATGGTGTTGTTTTCTATGACAACTTTACGAAGAAAGACGATCGTTCCAACTACAACGAATTTGTTGTCGGTAACTCCGGCATGGGTAAAACATTCTTTCTGATGTGGCTGATCTACAATCGTTGCGGTCTTGGTTACAAGCAATATATTCTGGATGTAGAAGGTAAGGAATTGAATAAGCTGACTTATGAATTAGGTGGTGCTAATATCGACTGTTCCAATGGAGAAAAAGGTCGAATCAATCCATTACAGATACGTTTCAACGTGCCTGACAGTGATACAGGGGACGGCAAAGTGCCTTTAGATCAGATTTATCCGCTTGAACAACATATCCGCTTCCTGAGATCGTTTTTAAATGCATATAAAGGCGATTCTGATGAGATTGGTATTCTTCATACCAACTTAATTGAACGTGCTTTAACGCACGTTTACGGGCTTATTAACATAGATTTTAAAACCACGGCTCAATATATTCTGGACAATTTCAAAAGCGATGATTATCCTATCTTTTCAGATGTTTATGATACGATTCAGGAATGGCTGAAAGAAATCGAAAAGCAACCTCATCCTGATCGTGCGGAAATCGAACGTCATAAAGTTTGTTTAGCCTTCTTGGAGCCGATTGCCTATGGTGCCGATGCCAACCTTTTCAATGGTCATACGAATGTAGATTTATCAGCAAATGTTATCAACTTTAATTTAAGTGCATTGCAGGACAACACAGGCTCACGTGTGCTTGCAACGCAGTATTACAACGTATTGTCTTATATCTGGACTGATATCATCTCTGACCCATTCAACCGCAGAAAACAGCTTTATGCGGATGAATTCTCAGTTATTATGGACCCTCGTTATCTTGACATCATGATGTATTTCCAGACAGTTATCAAACGTGTTCGTAAATATATGGCAGGCTTGACTCCCGCAACTCAGCAGATTAGTGATGTTTTAAAAGATTCGGTAAAGGAACAGGGTGAAGCCATCATTGAAAACTCCGTATACCAGTTTTATTTTGGATTAGGTGCAGAGGGTATCGAATACTTCAAGAAAACACATTTGATTCCAGAATCAGAACAAGAATTCGTGCAGTTTGCCAATATTGGTGAATGCTATGCCAAAATTGGAACAAGTACAGCCATGCGAGTTCGTATCCAGATTGGGGATGAAGCTTTTGCTAAATTCACACGAATGAAAGACGATAGAAAATAATGGGAAGTCTAATAAAACATGCGAAAAAAATAAAGAAAGCATGTATCGGCATTGCCACAGGAGTAACTGTTGCAACGATGATGATACCATCTATCGTTTTATCACAGATGATAATGATGGATCAGGAAGATAAATGCTCATCTGAAGCAACTGGAAGTATTGATGTATCATCAGATGGTACTGTAGAAGAAAATAAAAAGGCAATCTGGAACTACTTTAAAGCTTCTGGGTATTCGGATGAAGCGACCGCAGGCATCATGGGAAATATGTATGCAGAAAGTGGATTCAAGCCGGGTGCTTCTGAGATTGGCGGAGCTGGGTACGGACTTGTTCAATGGACAACACAAGGCTATAAAACAGCTTTAAAAAACTATGCTGCACAGCAGGGAAAGGAAACGAGTGATTTAAAATTACAGCTTGACTTTCTCTGTATTCAGCAGTTGCCGACTTTCAAATGGTCTGTAAGAGGAACCACTTATTTTAAGGATACAGAAGAACTTAAAAAAAGTAACAGCGTTACAAAGGTGACAGAAGCGTTCATGAATTGTTTTGAGCGTTGCAACACATCTTATGTTTCATGTACTGTAGAGAGAAGATCGCAGTACAGTATGAAGGTATACAACCAGTTTCGTGGACAGAGTGCAGATGCGGACTCTGCTTCAACAGGTATCAGTGGTCGAATATTATGGGTAGGCGATTCACGGACTGTAGGTATGCAAAGTGCAATCACCGAAGGAAAGAACAAGTGGATATGTTCTGTAGGAAAAGGTTACAACTGGCTAGTAAATACAGCTATCAATAAAGTGAACAAGGAATTGAAAGATACAGATACCATTGTTGTCAATCTAGGTGTCAACGATCTGAACAATTACGAAAAATATGTAACTAAGTTGAATTCGCTGGTTGACTCAGACTGGAAGAAAGCAAAAAGTATTGTGGTTATGTCAGTCAACCCAGTCGACGAAGCAAAATGTGCAGGAACCTATGTCGTAAAAAACAGCCAGATTGAAAAATTTAATACATATCTCAAAAAGAATCTGAGAAAGAAAATCGCTTATGTTGATACATATACTTCACTTTTAGGAAATATTCAAACAAATGACGGACTGCATTATACAAGTACAACCTACAAGACCATCTATGACATGATACGTGATACTCATACAGGCTCAAGTACAGACTCAGCGTGTGAATCTGAAGGCTCTGGTGGAATACTTACAGCAGAAGGTGTAATGATTGATTTTGATTCAAAGTACTACACTTACAGTGCCGATATTAACGAAGGAAACCCTAACGTATGTGCGGTAAATAAGCCACAGTGGTGGCCATATGGTGCAGCATGTACAAATCAATCAATAACAGGTAAATTTAACAAAATGATTTGTTCTTCATACGCTTCTGGACGATACTGGGATGTAAATTATCATGATTCACCTTATCCATTGCCGACAAACTGGGATCAAAAATTAACGGTAGATCATGTAGCACCTGGCAGTGGGAAGTATTCAAAAGATATCAACAATCCGATTCCTAAATCCATCGTTTCGATTACTTCATCGAGCGGTGGAACTATGCACGTTGCATTTATCGAAGGAGTAGATGTAGATGGCTCTGTTGTGATTTCGGAATGCAACGCAAACAGAAACGAACCAAAATATGGCTTCCGTTGTCAGAAATGGAAGAACGTTAAAGAATGGGCAGAACGTACCCTTGGTGCGGGAACCAGATTGAATGGTTTCTATGGAAAGTAGATGATAGAAATATGTTAAAAAAGATTTTAATAGGAATTGTAGTCCTGATAATTGTATGCTTTGGGGGTTATGATATTTATACTCGTATACAGAAAAGTCATGAACCAGAACTTGTATTTGTGGACAAGGATCTAAGGACTGTAGCGGAAGATAATTTTAATCCATATTATTATGTGATTAAAGCTGAAGATTATCGTGGTAAGGACATCAATGATAAAAAACATCTTGCATATAAAGTAAAAAGCAAAGGTAAAAAGAGTGTTAAAGTCATTTACATCTTAACAGATGATAAAGGTCATTTTGTACAGAAGGAATTGACTTTAAAAAAAGTAAAGACTGTAAATTACAAACCGGAAGGAGAACAAAACGGTGCATTGAGTAACGCACCTAAAAAGGAAAATAAAGTGTTTTTGTTCTCAGACTACGATCAGATTGCCATACGTGCAATGGCGGAAGCAGACAATTATGGGTACGAAAGTTCGCAGAATTACACAGTCAATCCTGCACTCGATGAGAATGGAGAATTAATAGGATATGAGTGTGTGTTTTTGAACTAATGAAAGGAGAATGGGGATGCATAATCAATACCATGGTAGATTTGAAAAAGAATACTGGGTACGCAGAATATATACATTGATACAAAATATCAATGACATATCTGGTTCAAATATAAACTTAGAAAATGAAATAAGCGTTTGCAAATTCAAGGACGAAGATTACTGCATCGTCACTTATTTTTATTACAGTAAGCTGTACTGTTCATGCATAAAAAAAGCAATGGGCAGGTACGATGAGCGAAAGGATAAGGTCAGCAAAATATAATTAGTTTTAAAGATTATAGATATTCGATAAATGGTGAGAGGTGATGATATGGCGAATAAAATGAATATCGAGTTGGATACTGTACTGGCTAACGAATTGAAAGATGCTAGAACGCATAAGCAATTATCACAAGATGAAATTGCAAATCTAGTAGGTATATCCAGACAGAAATATCAAAGAATAGAAAAATGTATCATGGATTCTGTAGATGATAATTTGTTAAGAAAACTGGCTGAGGTTTTAGAACTTGATTATTTTACACTTGTTAATAACAGGAACATGTATCGGTTAACTGTTAATATAACTAAAGAGAAAAGAAATGACCTTATGCATTTGAAGGATGACAAAGGTTTCAGCAGTATATCAGAAACAATTAAATATTGCATTGAATACACATTAAATGATATTTCAAAATCAAATGTTTCGACCGAGATTATGAATGATGTTCGTGAAGCAATCGTAAATACATTTATTCAGGAAATGAATAAGCTTTCTCATGAACACGATATGGATACCCTTATATTGAAGTATCTTGATGATAAATATGGCACGAATTCAAATGAATTACGTACCGATATTGAACAATATCTTGCTAACATTAAACATTCTAAAAAGTATTGATTGAGGAGGTGATTGAAATGAAAATCGTTATGTTTTGTGATAAGTATCTTTATCGAAAATTAAACATGGCATTTCCAAAATACAGCGAGAATGATGCTGTTATTGGAAGCCTTTTTTCAGAAGATGAGTTTGACAATTTTCATGTATTGGACAAGGATTTTATCAACTTGGCTTTTAATCCGGTGGATGGTATAAAAGATGTTTATTTACTCTTAATACAGAAATCATGGTACAGTGATCCAACTTGTATTAACATCTGTAAGTATGTAAAACTGCTTCATCCTGAAACAAATATTGTGTTCTTTATGGATGAACCTTACGCTTCACATCTTTATTTCTGTGATCGTATTGTAAAGGAGCAGTTAGGTTTCTTAGCCTACGATACAGACGAACTTAAAACCATTCTAATGAATGGATTTAATGTATCTCAGGATGTTTATACTTTACCTAAATTATCACAATCAAAAATAAAAAAACTTGAAAAACAGTACATGAACAGTTAACTGTTCAAACAGTTTTTCATTCTCATATTGGTACAATATTGTACCTTTTTTATTTTCTATAAAGTTTGGATGAACACAGATATTAAGTATCTTAATTTCTGTGAAACCAAACAATTCCGGATATTCTTTTTCGTACTTCAATGTACTCAAATATTAAATATCTTCCTTGTTTGTCATCCTTAATTAATCTTCTTATGAAGTGCTCAAGTGGTTCAAACGAAGCACATATTTCTGGACTTTTATTCGCTTAATTTTGTGAGCAAAACTCGCTTCTAAAAGTCATCAGGATAAGCACTGCATCAGCAGTGAGCATTTAAGGGCCTTGCAACCAGTGGTTGCAAGCATATTTAGCCTTCTTCCTTGATTTCCCTCTTGTGCAGCATTTTGGGCAATGCTCAAAATTTGCTCACTTCTGTTTTTCTTTAAAAGTGCTTCCTGAAGGCTAAATAAGCCTTCAAGGTGCATTTTTCTTTATAGTGGGCATTTGCCCACTTTTCTTGACCCAAAAGTGGAGCTTCAAGGTATAAATAGCCTTGTGCTCACACTTTTTCTTTAATTTCTTTAGAAAGGAGTCTTTTTTAGTGTCGAAAAAAGATAATATTGATTCTTTTGATACCAGTCATAAAAGCTTATATATTTCTTTGATCGTGTTGTTTCCAATCATGTTTTTGGTTGCGTTTGTAATATTTTATTTGGTCGAAGTAATACTTTTAACGAATCATTACTCTATATTTGAGGTGCTTATGATTCACAAAAAAAATATAGCAATAACTGGTATTTGTATGTGGGCATTATGTTTCTATTTTGTACTTGGCTCACTAAATTTTGCAGGCAAGACGAAAAACTTGTCTATGATTCGCTGGGCAACAATGGCTGAACAGAAAGAGATGTTTGCTGTTGCACCTTTAGATACTTCGCAACATTTGGAAGTAGGTGGTGCACCAATCAACATGATTAATAATCATGAACTTTTATATGAAACAGGAGATGTTCATGATCTTTGTCTAGGTGCAACTCGTTCAGGTAAATCAAGAAAGATTGTACGTCAGCTGGTCATGCTTGCAAGTATGGCGGACGAAGCTATGATATTCAACGATCCAAAAAAAGAGATGTATCAGGACTTTCATAAATATCTTGAAAAACGTGGCTATGAAGTAATGTGTATTGATTTGAGGAACTCTCAGTATTCGGATAAATGGAATCCATTGGGTTCTATTGTTTATCAGACTGAGCTTGGCAATACAGATGATGCGGAGCAGTATGCCGAAGATCAGGTGACTTCTTTAGTCGTTGATAATGGTGTTGGTGAACCTATCTGGATTGAAGGTCAAAAGGCTTTAATCAAATCTTTAATACTTGCTGTTGCTACTGCACCAATACCAAAATCGAAGAAAAACTATTATTCAGTTTATCAAACTTTGGCGGTGCAAGGTGAAGAAATTAAAATTGATAAAAAGGAACAAATGGTTCTGTCAGCTTTCATGAATTCTTTAGAAGAGGGTACACCAGCCAAGAAAAGTTTTGCACCAATTAGAAACTCTCCAGACAAGACACGTGGGTCTTTTATGGTGTCGGCATTGGCTACATTGGAAAAGTTTACTGGGCAGAAAGTCGCACGTGTTTTAAGTGACAGTGATTTTGATTTCCACACATACGTCAATGGAAAAAAAGCATTGTTTGTTGTCAATCCAGATGAAAAAAAGACTTACAACTCGATTGCTTCAATGATTTTTTCAAGTGCTTATCAAGCTTTGGTTTTCGAAGCAAATACAATGTCTGGTAGGAAATTGAAACGAAGAGTCCATTTTATTTTGGATGAGTTTGGTAATATGCCAAAGATTGATGATATTGACAAACTGTTCACAGTATCTCTTTCACGTAGAGTGCTGTTCCATATTTATTTACAGGATTTTAGACAGTTGAATAAAACATATGATGACAACATTGCAACCATTCTAAGAAGTAACTGTGCTTTATGGACTTTTATTTCTAGTAACGATTACGATTCGTGTGAAGAAATGTCAAAGCATATCGGTGAGAGCTATTTACAAACAGTAAGCAGAACCACAAATGCTGATAATCAAGGAAGAATGACAGGAATGTCATCTCAGGTTTCTGATACGCAGGCACGTAAATTAATTCGTGCTGATGAAATGTTGCATACAGACAGATCAAGTGGTAAAGATATCTTAGTTTCTCGTTCAAATATGATGCCAATGAAAGTTTATCTTCCAGACTGCTCCAAGTATCCATGGTACAAGGAAATGGAACATGACGAGGTTGAAGTGCTTAAAAACCAGAAACCAGCTGAATACGCAATTCCACGATACATTGTATTGTCTTATTCAATAATGGCAGGTGCAGGAATCAAATTGCGATTGGATGGAAATTCTCAGATTGCACCTAAAGGAGCAGGAAAAGAAGAACCTTTATTGTCAAAAAATATGTACTGGTACTGGTCAACCCGCGATGATTTAGAGGGTGCGGTTTTTACTCATGTCATTGAGTATTTAAAAAAGATTGATCTCTTAGAATCGAAAATTCCGGTACAGCTTGTAATTCGCAGTTACATGAAATCTGATGAATTTATTCAATGGTTGTGGTCTATTGATTCAAACGATGATGAAAAAAATTTGGATGAAGTGAAAAGAAATTTAGATGAGATTGAAATCACTGATAATGACAATGCTTTTTCGGATGCTTGGAGTTAATCTATGGCAGGTATAATTGTCAAATATAGATTCCAGCACACTCAGTATTCCAACAAAAATCTCAATGTGGTAGAAAAAAATAACACAGTAAATACAGCTGATGCTTTTGAATACTGTGATCGTGATGAAGCCTGCGATAAGACGTTAGTAACAACAGACAAAGCATTCAATTATGCAGATTACCGATTAGGAAGTGCAGGCAGTATAACAAACGGCGGTAAGCCTATTGACGCATTACGTATGCAGATGATATGTGACCAGTACAAACCACCAGTATTGTATGGAATGATAATTTCTTTTGATCATGATTTTGCAGTAAAAAATCAAATTGTTGATAAAAGAAACATGGATAAACTGATCGCAAAATCTATGAATTCAATTTTAAAGAAAATGAACCTAGAACCTGATAATGTTATTTGGACATCTTCATATCATACAAATACGGACAATCCACATTGTCACATTAATTTTTACGAAAAGAAACAAACAAAGCGAAAACAGACTCTATCTAAACATCAGATAGATCACCTTAGATCGTCTATTGCAAGTGAAATGGAAATCAATACACTACTGTATGTGAAACGTGATGAAGCTATGAATCATTTAATGGATTCCTTATCTGAAATAGGATTCAGTAAAGATATGCTGCATGGCTATGAAGATATGATACAAAGGTCAAATAGTTCTCAGAAAGGTCTGGAGCATATTTATAAAAAGCTGATTGCGTTAAATAGTGTACTTCCAGAAAAGGGAAGCATGAAATACAATTCAAAAAATATCCGTCCATTTCATAACCAAATTCGTGACATCATTGAGGATATCTATAAACTGGAAGAAATCAAACCATTTGTGGACGAATATCGTAATATTTTAGAAGAAACACAGGAAATGCAGAAGGAACTTTATGGTACAGGTAATGATGAGTACGAAGATGAGGATGGCGGTATTGTACATGGTCAAGGCAATGATGAAAAAAGGCAGGGCGAGTATTATCGTAGAAAGATGTATGAGCTTGAAACACGTTTAGGAAATATGATTTTACAAACGATTGTTAATGGCAGAAAAGATGTTGACAGCATTGAAAAAGATAAAAAGAAACTACATGAGTTAGAAAACAGAAAAACAAATTTGGATTGGGAAATCAATTCTAAAAAGTATTCCAATGAATACGCAGTAAACAAAGTCCATGACGAAAAATCAAAAAAGAACTTGAAACGAAATTCTCGAAAAAAGATTATTAAATCTGTTTTTCAGCGAAGATCGAACATGATATGCCATGCGACAGTAAATGATATGAGCAATGCAATACAGACAGCTTATTATGCAAATCTGGATATAAAGCAGAAAGTACAGGAAGCTACACGCAATGCACAAAGAGAAGCCTATGCTAGACAAATGTATTAAAGAAAAGGAGATATAAATTATGGCTAGAAAATCAACAATTGAAAAATTAAAAGCAAGAATCAGTGTCTTAGAAAAAGACAGACAAAGAAAGGTAGATGAACAGATTGAATTGATTTTAAAAACGGACCCAGAGATTATACAAATCAATTCACAGATTGACGATCTGAAAAAGATGGTCAAAGCATCTGAAGAATTGGAACGTAAAAAGGAAGAGCTTGAAAAACAAATGTTAGACTTACTGGATTAGTGGGAGGTTGCTGTTGTGGATGGAAATAAGATTAATTTATTAAAATCGTATTTTACAGCTTTTCAATTAAATAACGAACTTTATTCATATGCTGATCTAGCAAGATACCTAGGTATTTCGACAGCAATAATCAAAAATGTGTATTCTGACAGAACTGTATTCCCATCAAAAAAATTAACAAAGCATTTATCAGAACGCTTTAACAAGAATCCCGAAGCAATTCTTGCTGATATTTATGAAAGTTGTTTCTGTAAACCTTCTTATAAGTACTCTGAAATAGTTGCAATGTCACTGTATTACAATTTTGGGTATTCAATATGCTTCGAAGAAGACAATCGAATTGCAATGCATACTGTTAAATTATCCTTTATCAATCCTTTAGTAGAAATAGTTATTCCTGTATCAATCCGAAAAACAGGCCCCGAACTTAAATATACAGGCGTTGTAGCTTGGGAAGTTATCAGACATGCATTTTGCTGTGCTCATGACAATAGTCCTTTTGCTTATAAATATGATGCAAATCAGCCATATAAGCCATATTCAAATATTGAATCTTTCTTATTTGCTATGTCTTCAGGTCTATATGCTATTCTAGACTCTTATGTAATGGCCATCTATAAAAAGATAATCGTTGTATTCAATAGTGAATGCGTTGATGAAGAAGAGGACTACCAGTTATTTAGAAAGATGTGTAATGATTCTAAACATCGTGTGTTGCCACTTCTATATGATGACAACGCTGAATATTCAATACGAGATGTCGATATGCTCAATGATATAGGATAGATAATTTGTAGCCTATCATTTCGCACAAATTTCTAGCATTTTTGTGTATGATGTATGCTAGAATATAGATGTATTAAATAAGGTCGATTCACGGACCTTGGCAGAAATGCCGAAAGTACAGATGAATTAAAATCACACCTTTATCATTCGTGGCAAGGTTAAAATTTCTTAGTAGTCTGTAATGCCATTTGAGGTTGTAGTACAGCACATTTTCGGATGGTAGTGAAGGGAATCGTTCATTGATTTCTTCTCCTTTCTGGTTGTAGTACAGCACATTTTCGGATGGTAGTGAAGGGTAATTGTTCAACCAAAAGCATAGATCAGGGTTGCGGTACAGCACTATTTCAGATGGTTGTGAAGGAAAGGAACATTGGGGAAATCAAATTAAAGGTTGCAGTACAGTACACTTTCACATGGTAGTGAAGAATGTAAGAAGTATTGATGTATGTTGATGTACCCCAGAGTAAATATTACATACCCTAGGGAAATTATTACTCCACCCTGAGAACTTTGTTCTCTGGGTGTTTTACTTTAATTAAAACATATGCAGATTTTGCGTATGTTTTTTTTATGAAACGCCTGCCGTTTCGCACAAATTTCTAGCATTTTTTCCAAATCAAAATGGTAAAATATAGGCAGAAATGATATTCCAGGAAAGGTGCTTAAAAATGGTGAATAATCCGTTAGTATTTTATTTTGAAAAATTAAAAGATGATTATGATTTAAAAACATATGGAGATATAGCTAAGTATTTAGACATTTCAATTGGAACAGTAAAAAACGCTTATGGTGGAAGGACAATTAATCCATCAAAAAGACTGGTTGAACACATTGCTATTCATTTCAATAAAAATCCAAATGTTATACTGAAAGATATATACAATGGTTCTTTTGTGGAACCTTGTAATGAATATACTAAATTAGTTACTTTATCACTATACTATAATTTTGAATACGCATTGTTCTATGATGATCAAAATTTTATTATGAGTCACAAAACTGATTTTCCGTTACATTTAGCAAATATGCACGTGAATGCAATTGTTAGACTGTCTGGGCACGAAGTTAAACCTACAGCAATTGTAGAATGGAGTAGGTTAAATAGCCTTTTAGCTGAAAGGTGCAACTGTACCTATAATCCAATAATCAAAAATGATTATATTTTAATGGCTTTGAGCAATCTTTGTTACATGATTTGTTCAGATGAATTTGATGATATAAAAAGACTGATTGTAGTCTTTGCTTCTGATGAAGAAGAGGACTACCAGTTATTTAGAAAGATGTGTAATGATTCTAAACATCGTGTGTTGCCACTTCTATATGATGACAACGCTGAATATTCAATACGAGATGTCGATATGCTCAATGATATAGGATAGATAATTTGTAGCCTATCATTTCGCACAAATTTCTAGCATTTTTGTGTATGATGTATGCTAGAATATAGATGTATTAAATAAGGTCGATTCACGGACCTTGGCAGAAATGCCGAAAGTACAGATGAATTAAAATCACACCTTTATCATTCGTGGCAAGGTTAAAATTTCTTAGTAGTCTGTAATGCCATTTGAGGTTGTAGTACAGCACATTTTCGGATGGTAGTGAAGGGAATCGTTCATTGATTTCTTCTCCTTTCTGGTTGTAGTACAGCACATTTTCGGATGGTAGTGAAGGGTAATTGTTCAACCAAAAGCATAGATCAGGGTTGCGGTACAGCACTATTTCAGATGGTTGTGAAGGAAAGGAACATTGGGGAAATCAAATTAAAGGTTGCAGTACAGTACACTTTCACATGGTAGTGAAGAATGTAAGAAGTATTGATGTATGTTGATGTACCCCAGAGTAAATATTACATACCCTAGGGAAATTATTACTCCACCCTGAGAACTTTGTTCTCTGGGTGTTTTACTTTAATTAAAACATATGCAGATTTTGCGTATGTTTTTTTTATGAAATACCTGTCATTTCGCACAAATTTCTAGCATTTTTGCGAATTCAAAATGGTAAAATATAGGTAGATATAAATTTGAAAAGAAAGGAGTGAATTGCAATGGATGCAAACGAATTAAAAGAATGGAATAAGATCAGATCAAGAGAGTTAAAAGAAAAATTTCTAACATCTCAAAAAATTTTATATACCAACTATGGTCATAGAGAACTTGAAGTTATGGATTTTACAGTGGCTGAAGAAATGTTGAATAAATATTCTTTAGACGAACTGGAAAAAGAGGTTTTAGCCGATGTGGAATTAGAAAGAGGAAATAAACCAAGCGGATGCCTGATTGCATTAGATGTTTTGCAGAAAGCTGATGGTGATAAAACGGAAGCTGGCAAGATTTTAAATGAGATCAAAAATGCTGTGATTGCCTATTATGACTATCAAATCGAGATTGAAAAAATACGCTCTAAAGCCTTACGTAAACTGGATATTGAATCAGAAATTTCTTAAGGCATATTGCCTTAATTTATATATAAGGTCGATTCACAGACCTTGGCAGGAATGCCGAAAGTACAGATGAATTGGAATCATACTTTCTTCATTCGTGAAGAGGTTAAAATTCTTCAGTAGTCTGTAATGCCATTTGAGGTTGCAGCATAGCACATTTTCGGATGGTAGTGAAGGTAAATGTTCATCACTATATTAAAAAAATCGTTGCAGCAGAGCACATTTTCGGATGGTAGTGAAGGTGACTATCCAACCTTTATCGCTGTTGTTTAGTTGTAAATTTAGATTTTTAATTGTGATTATATATTTTTTTAAGAGCAGGAAAGGAGAATTGCTGTTATGAGTGGAGAAGGTCGTTATATTCTTACGTTACCTTTGAAAACAGAGTTATATCAGGAACATATTTTAGAAAAGCGTTTTAGACTGGGCGAGGAATTATATAATAAATTTCTAAGCTATGAAAAAAAGAAATATTATGAAATGACAAAACGTAGAGATTATAGAGACGCTCAAAGTCTTATAAAGGATTTGACAATGCAAATCAATGAATTAGATAAGCAATCTGATAAATCTAAGGAATTTAAAAAGTTGAGTCAGGACCTAAAGAAGAAAAGAAAAGAACAATATGATGCTATCTACAACATCAAGAAGATGTTTAATTGGTCTGAATTTGGATTTGGAATGGATATGAAGAAATATCGAGGTTATTATAAGAAAAACCTGAATTCTCAGATTTGTAATAATTTGGCCGTACGTTGTTTCAGAGCTTTTGAGAAGATGGAAGAAGAACTTATCAAAGACCAGTACAGAAGTGATGAGGACAAGGTAAATCCTTATGTCCATTATAAAAGAAAAGATTCTTTGAGAAGTCTTTGCGGAAGCCAGAACACAACAGGCATTCGATTCATCTTAGATGATGAAAAGAAAGTTGGGTTGGTCAAATGGCAAGGCCTTGAATTTATAATTGACCTTACCAAATGTACGTTGTATGAATGGAAGGCGTTGCAATCGGAGATCTGCTACTGTGCTGTAAAACGTGAAAAGATCAAAGGAAAGTGGAAGTATTATATCCAACTCACGTTGAAAGGTCATGTTCCTGATAAATTTAATAAGCAGACAGGTGAATTGAAAAGACAGCTAGGAAAAGGGAATGTTGGTTTGTACTTTACAAGTACCAGTCTTACGGTTTCGACAGAAGATGGTACTAAAACATATCCTTTAGCAATCAAAAATCATGAGGATAAGAAAACTGAGTTATTGCAGAAAATGGATGCTTCCAGACGTGCAACAAATCCAGATAACTACAATGACGATGGAACCAGTAAAGAAAAAAACGAAATCAAAGGATGGCATTTTTCAAAAACTTATAAAAAATATCGTGCTGAACTTTACGAGATTTTCCGAAAGGAATGTGAGGAAAAGAAATTATTGCAGGAAGTCCTTGCAAATGAAGTCATTGCATCTGGTGATGTGTTTAATTGTAATAAAATGGACTTTAAATTTCTTCAAAAAAATTTGGGCAAAAAGATTCAGTCTGCCAGTCCAGCTATGTTAAAAACGACAATAGAAAGAAAGCTTTCGTATCACGATGTTTCTATCAATGAGATCGGCTATTCGAAATTAAATCCTATTTTTGAAGAAAAAAACGTAAGTAAAAAGGATTTAGAAGAAGTGGCTGCACTCATTCGCCAGTTTTAGTTAAATATATAAATTAAGGCAGTTTGCCTTAATTATTAGATAAGGTCGATTCACGGACCTTGATAGAAATATCGAAAGTACAGATGAACTTGAATCACATCTATGTCATTCGTGATTGGGTTAAAATTTTGTAGTAGTCTGTAATGCCATTTGAGGTTGCAGTACAGCATATTTTCATATGGTAGTGAAGGGGAGTTTATCAGAGAAGTAGAAAATGATATGTTGCAGTACAGCATATTTTCATATGGTAGTGAAGGAAAAATTGAAAGGAGAAGTACAATGATTAAGTTGCGGTACAGCACTATTTCAGATGGTTGTGAAGGGAAACTTGATACAAACGATTTATCTTCTTTGTTGTACATCAGTGTGTTTTCACATGGTGGTGAAGGACGTAATTAAATCATGTAGTAATGAATCATGAAGTGTTTTAATAAGACAACTATTAGTTGGTTTGAATGATAAATTTAATATATAAGGTCGATTCACAGACCTTGATAGAAATATCGAAAGTACAGATGAACTTGAATTACACCTATGTCATTCGTGGCAAGGTTAACATTTTATAGTAGTCTGTAATGCCATTGATTAGAGGTTGTAGTACAACGATATCTCACATGGTTATGAAGATTCTAAATAATCTAATGGAACTTAAAAAAAGGTGTAGTACAGCACAATTTTTGATGGTTGTGAAGGATAAGTGATATAATGCGCCATTACAGAATTTGATGACTTTAACAAACGTTTGCACGGCAGCGAAAGTAAATATGCAATTGACCACTCGTTTTATTAGTGCGGGAGAACACAATATTATAAATATAGATTTAAAAGCCATTGTGGCTTTTTTTTAGAATGGAGATAAATATATGTTTTTAACTGAAAAAGAATTAAAGGATGCTTTTTGGAAAAGCTACAACAATAAAGGACGAGCTGTTAAATGGCAGTTTGAATGTCCTGTTCGAGAAGGTAATACAGATTTAATGACATTGGAAAAATATCAGGAAAACTGGCAAATCAATGCATTTGAATTTAAATTGACGGATATAAAAAAAGTACTTTTACAGGCAGAAGGAAATTTACCTTACTGTAATAAAAGCTGGATCGTAATTCCGGAAGAGAAGAAAGATGTCATTTTAAATCGCTACATGAATTATTTGAATGAAAAAAAATATATTGGAGTTATTGGAGTCCAGGCAGGTGGAAGATACACAATTATTTTTCAGCCAAAGTTTAAACAGGATATGACTTTCTCTCAAAAAATATTGAATATGTGCATGGCGGAGGTTTAGCTCATGAAGGTTATTATTGCAGAAAAACCAAGCTTGGGAAGAACGATAGCTACTGCGATTAGCAAAAGCCAGAACACAAAGGCTTTGAACAATAAAGGCTATATCACTGTTGGAAATTATATCGTGACCTATGCATATGGACATTTGCTGACATTGCAGGATATGGATAGTTATTTTGGTAAAAAAATCAAATGGAATGAGAATTTACCATTCTATCCTAATCCTTTTAAATTCCAGTTGAAAAAGGATAAAGGTGTCAAAGACCAGTTTAATTTAATTCGTACTTTGATTAACGATAATAAAATAGATGAAATCATTTGTGCAGGAGATGCAGACCGGGAAGGTGAGGTTATTGTACGTTTGATTTTACATTTCGGGTTAAAGGATAGATCAAAACGCATCACTCGACTTTGGCTGCCAGATCAAACAGATAAAACGATTGTTACACAGCTCAACCAACGTAAGGCTGATTCAGAATACAATAATTTATACAACGAAGGTGCTGCACGTATGTATGTAGACTGGCTTTTAGGTATAAATTTAACAAGAGATGTTTCATCAAAAGCGAACAGTCTGTTAAATATTGGGCGAGTAATCTGTCCAATCGTCATTGAAATATATAACAGGCAAGTTGCAATCGAGCATTTCATTCCCGAAAAATATTATGCGGTTGAATCGAATGTTAATGGATTAAAACTATCTTTAAAGGATAAATTTGCGTTGAACGAGAAGGACAAGATCAATTTGATTTGTAACGATCTAAATTCTAATAAAGGTATCGTAACAGATATTCAAACAAGGGATGTCGAAAAACAAAGCCCCAAGCTGTTCAGCTTGAGTAAATTACAAGGTTTCTGTGGGAAGAAATTTAAACTAAAGCCTGCTGAAACTTTAGCAGTTGTTCAGAGTTTATATGAAAAAGGTTTTGTTACATATCCAAGAACCAATACAGAATATCTGAGTGAAAATGAAAAGCAGACTGTTCTTCACTTGTTGGAAGTACATGACAAGAACAATGTTCTGTTATTTAAAGATTCAAAACGAATTTTCGATGATTCTAAAATCGAATCTCACTCTGCATTAATGCCGACTGATAAAATAGCAAATTATGATTCTTTTTCATCAAATGAAAAGATGGTATATCAGGCTATCTTTGCCCGCTTTAATTCTGTTTTTTGGAAAGAACCTTGTATCGTTACAGAAACAGAAGCAACGATTCACGTTGGCAGACAGTTCCAAAATGACTTAAAAATCAAGGGTCAAGCTGTTAAATCAAAAGGATGGATGCGTGTTTATGGGGAGGATTCAGTTGATAAAGCTATTCCACTGTTGTCGATAAATCAAACTTTAGATGTTGATTTTAAACCAGTAGAGAAGAAAACACAGCCACCTAAACCATATACAGTTGAAAGCCTTGGTAATTGGATGGTCCATCCATTCAAAAAGGTCACTGATACAGAAGATGATGAATATAAGGCATTACTGAGTGGTTGTGAAATTGGAACAGAAGCAACTCGATCAGGAATTATTGATAAAGCGATCCAGACGGGATACATCAGTCTGACTGACAATGTATATTCGATTGAAGATAAAGGCAGATACATGGTTGAATTTTTAAATAAATCAAATCTTGACCTTTCACCACAGCGTACTGTAGAACTACAAAAAGACCTAAAAAAAGTATACAATTCAAAAATCACAGTAGATGAATGTGTTCAAAATGCGATTGCATTTTTAAATCAGTACTTTGAAAATGCAAGCAACAAGGAAATACCAGAATCTCAGTTTAAAAATGAACCTGAATCTTTAGGATGCTGTCCATGGTGCAACCAACCTGTTTATGCATTTAAAAGTGCAAAAGGTTTATTTTTTACGCACAGTAAAGAGGATAGAGAAAAATGTTCGTTCGCACTCTATGAAAAGCAAAAGATTTTCGGTGCAGAATACCATTTTACAAATAAAAAAGTAGAAGCATTGCTTGCTCATAAACTGCCTAAGATCGATTTAGTAAATAAAAGCGGAGTGCCTTATACAGCAGGTCTTGATATTCTTTCAGAACCGCATGAATTCAACGGAAGAAAATATCCTACTTTTAAAACACAGCTGTTGAATAAAAAATAGAATTAAGGCAACTTGCCTTAAGTAAGAGGAATGTTATATGTCGAGTGAATTTTTAGTTAAACAGACGTTGATTAAAATAATTGAAAATGCGAAATTTGATTATGAAAGAGAAAATTATAAATGGTTTAAATTAAATTTTCTAAATGATGATAGGAAGTCTTTTGCTGGGGATTATGATATGAGAACTCATATCATACGTGTTTTTGTTCCAAAGACAAGTGCAAAGACAAATGCAAATCTGATTTGTACCACTTTGCATGAAGTGTCTCACCATATTGATTGGTGTAATCGCCATACTTCAGATCATAGTGATGCATTTTATGAAATTTTTCAAAAGCTTTTGTATTCTGCATTGGATTTAAATGTTGTGTCTGTCTCAGATATTAAGAATATGCCAAGATTGACTACTGACCATAATAAAATATTAAAGTTTATAAAGATATATTCACCTAACCCAAATAAGGATATTAATGAAAATTATTTGATTGTAAATGTATATAATTGTTATTCCGAAAAAGAGAAACTTAAAGAAAATGGATATTTTTGGAATGGCACTTTAAAAGCTTGGTACAAGAAAATAAAAAAGGAAGATCAAATAAAGGAACAGAATTATTTGAACTCATTAAATTTAACGGATATACAGTTTGCAGATGGGAATAAAATAATTCTAAAAAATTAGGATCATAATTGTATACATTTATGCACTAGGATATAGATAGATATAAAATAGTCTATCAATGTCCTATTTTTTATTTATGGACTAGTCTATTTATTTATAGACCTTTTTTTGTTAAAATGAGGAGGTTAAATGATGTTTTACGGATATCATCGTGTAAGCACGAAGGAACAAAATTTAGAGCGTGGAATCAAAGGAATTGAAGATTTCTGCAAAAGCAGAAATTACAAACTTGAAAAAGTATTTGTAGACAAAATGTCTGGCAGGACGGTTGACAGGCCGAGATATACAGTGCTTAAAGAGGATGTGTTACGTGAAGGTGATACCTTAATCATTTATGAGTTAGATCGTCTAGCTAGGGATAAGAAAGCCATATCAAATGAATTACGTTATTATGATGAACATAATATACGTGTAATGATTCTGGATATACCTACAACCACAACAGATTTACCAGATACAGATGCAATGAATAAGCTGATTGTTGAAACAATTAATAAGGTCATTATTGATGTTTACGCAATGTTAGCCGAAACTGAGTTGCAAAGAAAAACGAAAAGGCAGCAGGAAGGCTTGATTGCAATGAAAGAACGTGGGGAGTGGGATAATTATGGCAGACATCGTGTTATGAGTTTGCCTGACTTTGAAAAAGAATATCAAAACGTGAAAGATGGCAAAATCAAGAGCCTAGAGTTAATGAGAAAACTCAATATGAAAAAATCAACGTATTTTAAATATGTTCGTGAAATCAAATTAATGAATAGTACTGATTAGAATGGGACGTGCATCTTGTTGGGTAGGAAAATAATCAAAGATAAAAATGTCGAGTATGAATAAGTCGATTACTAGCCAGAAGACAATGAATATCCATAAAAAAGAAAGGATGTATTTATAAATGGCAAAGAAAGAAGTAAAAACCGATTTATGGGTTGCTTCTCAGTTGGATAAGTGCAAGATACAGTTTACAGCACAGGGAAGTGATGTAAAAGAGATTGACGAAGCTCTTTCCACCGCTTCTAAGCGTGGAACAGGAAATGCTGGTTATCCTGAGTATGTAGCTGTTGTAAATGACTTTGTAATTGTCATTGAGGATAAAGCAGATTTAGATAAACATATAAAATTAACTGATACAGCACTCATTGAGACAACAACAAAAGCAATCACTGACTATGCAGTGAATGGAGCATATTTCTACGCAAAGCATATAGCACAGAACAGCTCGTTTAAGAAGGTGTTTGCTATTGGTGTATCAGGGGATGCAAAGCATCACAGGATTACACCTCTGTATGTTGACGATAGAGAAGGATATATTGAACTGGAAGATGTTGAATCATTTACAATGTTCAACTGTCAGAATATCTATGAATATTACTTGAGGAACGTTCTGAAAGAAAAGACTGATGTTGAGAAGACAACTGAGCAGATTCTGAAAGATGCAGCAACACTTCATGAATATCTTCGTACATACGGTTCTTTGAAAGATCAAGACAAACCGTTGGTTGTTTCAGGTATTTTGCTGGCGTTGGATGAAATTGAAAGTGGAAGTTTTTCAATTAGTTCATTGACAGGAGATGACGTTGAGACAGACGGCGAGAAGATTTATAACGCAATCCAGAAGCGTTTGAAACGTTCTAATGTCGGACCGGATGCCAAACGTGATAAACTCATGAGTGAGTTTGCTATCATTAAGACCAGTGCTAGATTGAATGAAATTGATGATAAATTGAAAAAGACACCATTGAAATATTACGCTGAGTTCTTGAAAACCAATGTATTTGATAATATCAAATATAAATCATCAGCAGAGGATTTTATTGGTCGTTTTTATGGCGAATTTATGAGTTATTCAGGTGGTGACGGTCAAACCCTTGGTATTGTGCTTACACCTGCTCATATTTGTGAATTGTTCTGCGACTTATTGAATGTACAGCCAGATGATATTATTCTTGACCCTACATGTGGTACTGCTGGATTTCTTGTGGCAGCAATGCACCATATGATTTCAGCTACAGAGAATGAAACAAGGAGAAAGAACATCCGAAAAAAACAACTGCATGGTTATGAATTACAGAGTAATATGTTTGCGATTGCTTGTACAAATATGATTCTTCGTGATGATGGTAACAGTAATATTTGGTGTCAGGATTTTTTGAAGCAGAATCCTGCACAGGTGCAGTTAAAAGGTGCAACTGTTGGTATGATGAATCCACCATATAGTCAGGGGACTAAAGACGATCCTTTGCAATATGAGCTTTCATTTGTTGAACATCTACTTGATTCTCTTGTAGTTGGTGCAAGAGCTGCTGTAATCGTTCCGCAGTCATCTATGACAGGAAAAACAAAAGCAGAACAGGCATTTAAAGCAAGTATCATGAAAAAACATACATTGGAAGGTGTGATTACTTGTAATACTGATACATTTTATGGCGTAGGTACAAATCCGGTTATTGCTGTATTTACATCACATGAACCACATCCAGAAGACAAGGTATGCAAGTTTATTGATTTCAGAGATGATGGATATGAAGTAAGGGCACATGTTGGACTTGTTGAAGGTGACAGTGCGAAAGATAAGAAACAACATCTTCTTGATGTATGGAATGGTCGTGTTGAAGCACCTTCAAAGTTCTGTGTAGAATCAACGGTGCAACCTGATGATGAATGGTTACATAGTTTTTATTATTTTAATGATGAAATTCCGACGGAATCCGATTTTGAAAAAGCGATTGGTGATTATCTCAGCTTTGAATTTTCTATGATAATGCAAAACCGTGAGTACCTGTTTACAGGGGGTGAATCGGATGAAACTGAGTGATAGAGAGTGGAAAGATTTTTCAGTCCCATATATTTTTCAAAAAATTCAAAGAGGTAAGCGTTTGAAAAATGCAGACCATATTTCAGGAATTATACCTTATGTTTCGTCAACAGCAAATAACAATGGGGTTGATGATTATATTGAAGCAATAGATGGAACAAGAGTATTTGAAAACTGTATTAGTTTAGCAAACAGTGGAAGCGTTGGAACTGCTTTTTATGAGCCGTTTGCATTTGTAGCAAGTGACCATGTCACGAGTTTGAAACGAGAAAATACAAGTCAGTATGTGTATTTGTTTCTGACGGCTGTATTGGAACAACAAGGCTCAAATTTTAATTTCAACAGGGAGATAAATGATTTACGAATTAGGAAAATGAGGGTCATGCTTCCTGTTGATGATAATGACGAACCAGATTATCAATTTATGGAAGATTACATGAAAGAATTGATGACAGCAAAACGCAAACAGTATCAGGAATATGTAGAACAACGTCTTGTGAAACTCGGCGTTGATGATATGAAAAATACCGAGCGGGGGGGTATAACCTCGATTTAGAATCAAGAGAGTGGAAGCCTTGTAGACTTTCAAAGTTAGGAAAAGTTGAATCAGGACGAGATATTTATGCTATGGAACGAGTAGAAGGTGACATTCCATATATAACATCTGGTAGCCAAAATAATGGCATTGGATATTTTGTATCGAATAAAAATGATACATTTGATAAAGATTACATTGCATTTAATAGAAATGGTGCTGTTGGATTGGCTTTTTATCATCCTTATTGGTCAGTTATGGGAAATGATTGTAGAAAAATTCACATTTCAAAAGCTGATGAAAATATGTATGTCGGACTTTTTATAGCAACAGCTATTTCAATGCAAAGTAAATCATTTAGTTACAGTAGAAAGCTTGGAACTGCAAGAGCAAATAAATTACAGATTATGCTTCCAGTTGATGATAACAATGAACCAGATTATGAGTTCATGGAAGAATGTGGACGAAAGATAATGGCAAAGAAGTATATTCAGTATTTGAAATATCTTGAATCCACATGTGAATCTTCGGATTTATTGTTGAAGTGATTCTATTAGTATATAATGTAATCAGGTGGATAGAAAATGGTATCAAAATATAAAGAAGGGGACAAAGTATACTTTGTTTCTAGTTCAGTTTTCGTAAAAGAAGCGACTGTCATACGTTCAGGTGGGGGATTTGTAACAATTAAATTTGCTACAAATAATGGCAATGACGGACCTTCTGGTATCAGAGTACGAGAATCGAAAGTGTATCGTACTGAAGAAGAAGCAAATGAAGTTGTTCAAATGAATAAAGCTAGACAGGTGAACAGTCGAAAGTTATAATGTTAGAGCTGTTCATCTTCCTAACAAATTTGGATAGCCGGCTATTTCATATTATATGGAATAGCTTTTTTTAATTTTTCTTTACTATCGACCGATTTTGAAATTTCGGTCGATGACAAATAATTCTTTTTTTGTATGATTGATATGTATGAAAGGTCGATGTTATATGGTACAAGAAAAGAAATCGAAGAGACTATCAAGAAAACTACAAAAATCTTATGTTATAAAAACGGATATAGATGAATTAAGTGATGTGTTATGTGAATTGTTGAAATTATTAAATATAGAGGAACTACATATCATGACTTATAAGGATAGAATAGATGTTTTTGCAACTAAAGAAATGACTCCATTACATGTGGAATTGTATGAAAGATTTTTTAGTTTACATCCTGATGATGCTGAAAAGGAAGAACTTTTAAAGGAACAAATATACCAGGATTGATAATTAAAAAGAATTGTGAGTATATAGTTAATGGAAATCTGATTATGTTACCATGGTGAGCCTATGGAGGTTTTTTATGACAAAATTTGTTGCAATGTATTTGCGTGTTTCGACTTTCGATCAGGCACACAATGGATATGGTTTAGGAGATCAGGAAGTACAGTGCAGAAAATATATTGATTTATATTTTCCAAATGATGAAGTGAAGATTTACAAGGATGATGGATATTCTGCGAAAAATCTTTCAAGACCTGAGATGAAAAGAATGTTAGATGATGTGTACAAAAGAAAGATACATACTATTGTTGCTTTTAAGTTGGATCGCCTTACCAGAAGTGTTATAGATACATATAAACTGATAAAAACAGTAATGGAGTATGACTGTTCACTAGTAGCGGTTGTAGATCGTATAGACATTTCTTCGGCCAATGGAAGAATGTTAGTTGGTATTTTATCGGTAATCAGTCAATGGGAACGTGAGGTGATAAGTGAACGTACTGTTGCGGGTTTAGAACAAATGGTAAGAAGTGGTAAATATCCGTATGGCGGTAGAGATCCATTTGGATGGACTAGAGATAAAAATGTTCTAAAGATTGTTCCAGAGGAAGCTGACATCATCAAGGATATGACTCAAAAATATGTGTATGAGGGATATGGGATTGATGATCTAAGAATATATTTAGAGAAAACGTATGGGATGAAAAAGAAATGGTATTTTATCCGTAACTGTTTAATAAACAAAAGAAATATAGGAATCTTTGAATACCATGGGGTAGAGTATCGTAATGTAGTTCCGGCTATTATGGATGAAGATATATATTATAAAGCGGTAGAAAAAGCAACGCATAGAAACGTATCACAACCAAACCAGGAAATGTATTTGTTTCACGGACTGGTCCATTGCAAGTGTGGTAAACGATGCGATCACGTTAGTACTGTAAAAACAAAAAACAAATACAGACACACCTATTATTATTACTGGTGCCCAAAATGTAATAAACGTGTGAACCAAGATAAACTCTTTAATCAGATTGTTATACCACTTGGTTTGCATATCAACAGCAACAAAACGTCCGAACAGCTAAAAAAGCTAGAAGATGATTTGTTTTTTTTTAAAGACAGAAGATCGCAAATATTAGATGATTATATTAACGGAAGCATAGATGTTACAACGTATGACCTTTCTATGAAGAAAGTCAAGAAAATGATTTTTGATATTGGCAAGAAAATAAAAGAATTTGATGAATCGGGAATTCGTCAGCTGATCTATGCGGATCGTGTGACTAAACGAAAATTGATTCAGACTCATATTAGCTATATCACGTATGATTTTGAATTAGGCGATGTTACGGATATAGTTTATAAAGTATAGTGGATCATTAGTAATGGATATTATGTATTTGTTTTTGAACTGTTCATGATATATAATTAAGTAGTACATTGAATGCCATTTTTGGCATAGAGAAAGAGAGGACGGGAATCCTCTCTTTTTTTCGTGAGTTTTAACAATAGGTTAAATGCGGGATCGTATTGAATGGTTATGAAGTATGTATTCTCATACAAGGAATAAGTTGTAGTTATAACCCATAGTAAGAATTGGTACTGTTAAATATAATGAATTTGTTGTAAAATTTTTTTATAAAACGCTTGACATTCGGTTGGTTAACCAATATACTAAAGATGGAAAGGATAAACAAAGATGCAAGAAAAACAGAATAAAGGAATAAAATCATCAAAAATAGCAGATTATCATTCGGAATATGTAAAGAATTATGTTATTCAGAAAATGGTTAAATTCAATGTAAAAACTGAGCCAATGTTAGTTGATTGGATTGGGTCTTTGGAAATTCCGTTTCAGACTTATGTAAAACGATTGATTTGTGATGATATGAATAAAAAAAAGCAGGAAACTGAATAAGTGTTTCCTGTCGGTAGATAGTTATTTGAAAATTGAATGACTTTGAATTAGTAAAAAATAAAAGGCAATGTTCGCCATCGCCAAATTTTGAATGTTACCTTTTATTTTATCCCAACTATAACTATTCAAACTGGACGAATATATATATATATATATTTATACGCTTTTTAATTAGTATAGCATAGAAAGCTTAATGGCAGGGGTAGTAGGACTCGAACCCACATCAACGGTTTTGGAGACCGCTATCTTAGCCTTTGGACGATACCCCTAAGTGCCCGTTAATGATATCATGAATTAAATGGTTGTGCAAGCTCTTTTTTTAAAAAATCTCAATTGACAATAATATGAGGGTTACTTATAATTAATTAGGTATTGTAAAGAACATACCTAAAAGGAGGCTCTTATGTCAAGCCAAGTAGTTGTAGGTACCCAATGGGGCGATGAGGGTAAAGGAAAAATCGTCGATGTTTTAGCAGAAAAGGCGGATATGATCGTTCGTTTCCAAGGTGGAGATAACGCAGGTCATACAGTCATTGTAAATGGTAAGAAACATGTATTGCACTTATTACCAAGTGGTGTTTTACATGAAGAAGCAACTTGTATCATTGGTCCAGGAGTTGTTTGTAACCCATTCGTATTATTAAAAGAAATGGAACAATTAGAAAAAGATGGTTTATCAATGAAACACATCATTATTAGTGACCGTGCACAGATGTTAATGCCATATCATCAATATCAAGATGAATTAGAAGAGCAAGCAGCATCTAATAAAATCGGAACTACAAAACGTGGAATTGGTCCATGTTATGCAGATAAGTATGCTCGTCATGGTATTCGTTATCATGAATTTAAGGATTTTGAACATTTTAAAGTTCGTTTAAAAGACTGTTTAGATTTCAAAAACAAATTATTTACTGCTGTATATGGTGGAAAAGCTATGGATTACGATAAGATGGTAGCTGATTTTGAAGCTATTTATGATCGTATTGTCCCTATGATCCAAGAAACAACACACTTAGTCAATGAAGCATTGGATGAAGATAAGACAGTATTGTTTGAAGGGGCTCAGGCAGCTATGCTTGATATCAACTATGGAACATATCCATATGTAACTTCTTCAAGTCCAACAAGTGCTGGTGTTACTACAGGTGCTTGTATCGCACCAAGTCGTATTCAGACTGTTGTAGGTGTTGTTAAAGCATACTCAACACGTGTAGGAGAAGGACCATTCGTTACTGAATTATTAGATGAACAAGGTGAATGGATTCGTAAACACGGTGGAGAATATGGAGCTACTACAGGTCGTCCTCGTCGTTGTGGATGGTTGGATCTATTGACTGTAAAACACGCAAACTTAATGAGTGGATTAACAGATATCGTTATCACTAAGATTGACGTATTAGACGGTTTAGATGAAATCAAGGTTTGTGTTGGATACGAAATTGATGGTAAAGAATATAATTATATTCCTAGTGATCAGGCAGATGTTGCCAAAGCTAAACCAATCTATAAGACTTTTAAAGGTTGGAAGACAGATATCACTAAGATGTCTACAGTCGATCAATTGCCTCAGGAATGTTTAGACTATGTACACTTTATTGAAGAGTTTACTGGCGTACGTGTTTCTATGATTTCTGTAGGACCAGATCGTGTTAATAATATTTACGTACATGAGATCAAATAATTTGATCTCTTTTTTGATAATATAGAATTGGTGGTGATTTTATGATACTCGATACAATTCATGGACATTATAATTCCTTCTTTGACTCTGAAAAGAAGATTGCGGATTATATAATCCAACATCCAAAAGAAGTGGTGAATATGACGATTAAGGAGCTTGCCCAAGCATGTAATACTTCGCAGGCGAGTGTTTCGCGTTTTGCCAGAAAATGTCAGATGGATAGTTTTCATCATTTAAAGGTGAATTTGGCTAGGGATTGTGTCAATGAAATCGAACAAAAATCAAATACCATTTCTACAAGTGATATTTCAGGTTCTTTAGAAACCATTCTTTCCAATAAGATTTCAGAACTTACGGCTACAATTCGTAATATAGATGTGAATCAATTGAGTGTGATTCTTTCTTTGATTCAAAATGCCAAACACGTACTTGTGTGTGCCGTAGGAAATACGATTCCGGTAGCGCTTGATTGTATGTTCAAATTTAACGAGATTGGTATTCCAACATTTACTTCAACAATTTGGGAGAATCAGGCCTCTTATGCGCTAGGACTAGATGCAAGTGATGTAGTGATCGCCATCTCAAATAGTGGGGAGAGCAGCCAAGTCTTTACGGTTTGCAGGGAAATGAAAAAGCGTGGGGTACCTACAATTGGAATTACGAATAATGAGGATTCAGTTGTTGCCAAAGAATGTTTATATCATATTCAGACGTCTACGCGTGAAAAGCTATTTTTAAATGAATTTTGTTTTTCAAGAATTTCTGTGGCGACCGTCATTGAAATTTTATATTTATTTTTAACGAATGAACGCACAGATAGTTATGATCGAATCAGTCAATGTGAAGAATTATATGCTTCTTTGAAGGTATAGTTCTTCTTTTTTGCGTATGAATTAAAATTACATAAAGTATTTATTGACGAAAATAAATTACATGATATATTGAAGGTGGTGATGATTATGAAAAAGAAATGTGCATTGTATGCATCAAAATTAGTGAAGGATGGAATGGTTGTAGGCCTAGGCGGTGGCAGTACCATTCAATATTTGATTGATTATGTAAGGGATAAAGATATTCAAGTGGTTACACCTTCTGCAAAAACAGCTTTAAAAGCCCAAAAAGAAGGATTAACTGTATTGAATACACAATATGTGGATCATGTTGATATTGCTTTTGATGGATGTGATGAGGTAGATTCACATTTGAATGCTTTAAAAAGCGGTGGTGGTATTCATACGCAAGAAAAAATTATTGCGTCCATGGCCGATGAATATATTGTATTGGTTGATGAAACTAAATTTCATGAGACTTTGGCATTTCAAGTGCCTGTTGTAGTGGAAGTATTACCTAAAGCATATAGTATTGTGAAAAAGAAATTAGAAGAATTAAATGGGATTGTTGAATGGCGTAGCGCTTCAAATAAAGATGGTTTTCTCATTAGTGATGAAGGGAATATCTTATTCGATGTGTACTTCAAAAATGTAGAAGATATTCATTTGTTGAATCAAACCTTGTTGATGATGCCTGGTATTGTAGATACAAGTTTATTTGTGGATATATTGACAGGTATGATTCTAGTGAATGATATGGGTGTATTTAAAAAGGAAAAGGATGGAGAATTTCATTCATTATAATCGGGAAATTGTTGGCCCTGGCTGGATTGCGCATGATATGGCCAATGCTTTGATTCAAGAAGATGTTGGTGTTTATGGTGTGGCTTCTGGTCATTATAGTTCCGCTAAAAAGTTTTTCGAAGAATTTTCAATTAAACATGTGCATGAAAATTATCAAGCTATGTTTAAAGATGGAAATATTGATATTGTCTATAATGCGACTCCGCATAACTCGCATTATGAAATTATGAAGGATGCTTTGTTGCATAATAAACATGTCTTTAGTGAGAAGGCTATAATTATAAATTCGGACGAATTGGAAGAGTGTGTTGAAATTGTCAAAGAAAGGCATTTGGCAATCAGTGATGGGGTTACCCTATTTCATATGCCTTTATTTAAAGAGTAAAAAAAGTAATTTCACTCAATTATTTAGGCCCAGTGAAGATGGTTCAAGTCAATTTTGGTAACTTTAAAGAATATGATGTGAACAATCGATTCTTTAATCCGAACCTAGCTGGTGGTGCTCTACTTGATATTGGTGTGTATGCTGTAAGTTTTGCACGTTATTTTATGAAAACAAAGCCAGATATTGTGTTAACTACAATGATACCATTTGAAACGGGTGTGGATGAATCAAGTAGTATCTTACTTCAGAATAAAGAGATGGAGATTGTGATAATTTTTTTGACAATGCGTGCTTAGCAACCAAAAGAGGTTTGATGGCATGTGAGAATGGGGATATTGAGGTGTATAATTTTCCTAGAGCGGATCATGCAACTGTTACATATACGACTGATGGACATACAGATCAGATTACTTGTGGAGAAATTAGTTTGGCACTAAATTATGAAATTCGAGATATGGAAGAATATGTTACGAACTTGAGTGGGGAACAAAATTTAGAATATATTCAAGATGTGAGGGATGTATTAAATCAAGTACAGAAAGTGTGGGGTAAATATGAATAAAAAATACTTTTTCTTTGACATAGATGGAACACTTACAGATAAATCGACGGGCAAAATTGTACCCAGTGCACAGCTAGCCTTGAATGAGCTTCAAAAGGCAGGTCACTTTGTAGCTATTGCGACAGGTCGTGCACACTATAAAGCACGTAATTTTATGGAGAGTGTGGGTTTACATGATATGGTTTGTTGCGGCGGTGGAGGTTTAGTCATCAACGATGAATTGATTCAAAATATTCCTTTGGATTTAAATAAATCAAAGGCAATCGCAAAACAAGCCTTGTCTTTGGGATATGGTGTTTTATTTGCACTAGACGATTCAATTAAGGTATACACTCAAGATCACACATTCCAGAATCAAGTTGGAGATCGTAAGGAGCCTACGGAATATATTTACGATGAGAACTTAGATGTAGATGCATTGGATGTAATCTATAAAATGTATATCTCAATCCCTAAAGAGAAAGAATCCGAATTGACTTTAAAGGATACATTAGGAAATATGCGTTTTGTACCTGATTATCTAATGTTTCAATATGATGCCAAACACCAAGGCATCTTGGATATGATGCAGCATGTTGGTGGTGATTTAAAAGATGTAGTTGTCTTTGGGGACGACACAAATGATATGGTTATGTTTGATCCGCAATGGACAAGTGTTGCGATTGGAAATGCGTGTCAAGAATTAAAGAATATCGCAACTCTAGTCACAGATGCCAATGTGGATGATGGAATTTATAATATTTGTAAGAAAATGGAATGGATTTAGCGTCGAAAGGCGCTTTTTTTTGCGCAAAAATTAAAATTTATTAGAAAAAGTGCATTTTTTTACGTATATGAGTATGTAGGAAATGCCTACTAGAATTGAGGTGCTCATGCGTAGCGCAAATTTATTAAATGATTTCGCCTTTAAGTATGTTTTTGGCGAAGATTGTAAGGAGGCCAATGATGCCTTAAAATCATTACTCACGGTATTTTTAGAAAGGAAGGTGGTGAATGTACGTGTAACGAATATGGGAGTTGATCCATTACTAGAAACCATTGTGGAATTTGATGATAATACCAAAATGAAATTAGCCATTTTTATTAATCAAAATAGATTGAAATTACAATATTTATCTGAGTTTTATCTTATGAAGTTATTTGGATCACAGGAAGAATCCGATTTAAATCCATGTCAAGCTATTGCGTTTTATGATGGTATGGAAAGTCGATTTGAAATTAATTATCAATTTAGAAATGATGATGGGCTTTTATTATTACCGGATGGCATGCTGAAAATATCTGTGTATTCAACGCAAAATTTAGATAAGTCTTATAATCAGATGAATGATAAAGAAAAATGGTATATTACTTATTGAATTGTCGTGATGATAGTAAAATTAAGATGATGATAGAGAAGGATGGGGTGATTCAAATGTTAGAGAAGCGTGTAGAAACCATATCGGATGATGGTTGGAAGAAAATAATAGAAGATTTTCAAAAACTGCATGAAAATGAGGAACGAATGGAACTGCAGCTCGAACTTGAAGAAGCTCGTAAGGAAAAAGAAGAAGCGGATAAGAAAGTTAGTCAGATGAGTCAAGAAATCAAACAAATGATTCAAGTCATGCTTTCAAACGGTATGAGTGTATCTCAAATTGCGAAGTGTGTATCGAAAAGTGAAGAAGAAATTATGAAATGGATATCGTAGCCACCTGTATGGTGGCTTTTTTATTTTTATGCTTTTGGCTTTAGCCGGTTGAGTACGAAGTACGAAACAACAAAACCAC
>OFMH01000040.1_pt1 | contig 91311 bp, 82 predicted proteins | sample 1541761 | NCBI WGS metagenome assembly OFMH01 (sample SAMN04209249, study PRJEB22552) | human gut metagenome | biome: gut; material: feces | host: Homo sapiens | place: USA: Oklahoma
AGATAGGCCCTTATAGGGCCTGAGCAAACCACCAGTTAAACTGGTGGTTTTGATTGTGTCTGTGAAATTATCGGCTTCAGCAGGCTGTTAGAGTGTCGAAGGTTTCCCTTCCGGGCGGTTTGAGCAGCGGTTTCGATATTCCCGCGGCGTATGGGTGTAAAAACGCTTAAAGGTCTTGGCGAAGTGGCTCTGACTGTCAAAGCCGCAGTCAGCTGCGATTTCTGCAATGCTTTTCGTATGGTCGTTCAAGAGTTCTTCTGCGCCCTGCATGACCCGGTATTTCAAAACGTATTGGATGGGTGACAGCTGAATCGTCTTTTGAAAGCAGCGCAGGCATTCCCGGTCGCTGATGGCGGCTTCTTTTGCAATGGCGCGGACTGTGAGCGGTTCTTTGAAGTGGCCGTGGATGTAGGCCAGCATCTGCTTGATGCGCTGTGTGTCAAGGCTTTTCGGCCCGTACTGAGGCTCTGTATCGAGACGCAGGGCTCGGTGGAGATAGAGGCAGATCTTCGACAATTGTTCCCGGACGGCAAATTCAAAGCCGTATTCGTCGGAAGCCATGGCCGTAAAGGCTTTTTGAAAGAGCTCGGCTAGGGCATGGTCTTGTTCACCGTCGCTGTAAAAGGCTGAAAAGGCGGGGCAGGAGAGTAGGGGGCGGATGTATTTGGCGGCTAAGGCCGAATCCTCGGCTCCGGTGACCAGGGACGGGCTGAAAACGAAGGAGCGCAGATCGCATTCGGGATCGGCTATGGCGTAGTGAAGGGTGTTGCCGTTGATGACCAAGATATCGCCTTTTTTCAACAAAAAGGTTTTAGAGGGGATCTTGGCCGTCATTTGCCCTTCGGCAATATAGATGATTTCCAGTTCGTCGTGCCAGTGCCAGGCGACGTTGTCCCCCTGGTCTTTCCGGTAGTGGACGGCGTAGCCGGCACAGGGAAAGGCCGTATTCCCATGGGGCTTCAGTTCTTGGGACAGGCCGTTGACGTGGATGGCGCAATCCTGTGACAGCATGAGGCATACCTCCTTATTTGGCTGTTTTGTTATAGTATACGGCTAAATCGGCGTTGTATCAAGTGGGATATGACGGTATCCTTATAATTAAGAAGACGATTAAACGATGACTCTCAAGGAGAACCGTCAGGGAGGTGCAGTCAGTATGGTACTACGATTTTACTTTATTCCCAATATGGAAAAATTTGCGGCCCTCGTCGCCGCAAGCTGCGGAAAGGTCCTGCTGCGGAAGGACGATGCCTTTTGCAGTCTCAAAGACGATGACCGGGCACTGGCCTTTATAAAAGGCGAAACGGCGAAGGGACGGCGGATAGAGATCCATGTGGCCGATACGCGGGATTATTTCGCTTTCGTCAACTTCATGGTCGGTGCCTGTCTTTAAGATCAAAGGTATATGCGTTTAGTAACGGATGAATGTATTGTGTAAAGAAACACCTAGCACAGCGTATAGTTTTAACCGACTTGGAGTGAGGTCTGATAAAAGACGCCTTTATGGGCATTGATGAATTTATGATAAGTCATATCAGAACCTCAGAAGTTATTGACAAACAGCCATAATCTGAGTATAATTTCATTGTGTGCAGTAACAGCACTCCCTATCATACCTTGGAGGGAGGGATAACAGATGGCAGAAATCAGAGTTGGTAAAAACGAAACGTTGGACAGCGCTCTTCGCCGTTTCAAACGTTCTTGCCAAAAGGCAGGTGTTCTTTCCGAAGTTCGGAAACGTGAACACTACGAAAAACCGAGTGTACGGAGAAAGAAAAAGTCCGAAGCAGCACGGAAACGGAAGTACAGAGCATAATCGTTAATGTAAGAAGGGTGATACCATGTCTCTTAAGAACGAACTTCTTCAGGACATGAAAGAGGCAATGAAAGCCAAAGAAGCCGGTAAAACGGCGTTGTCCGTCATTCGCATGGTCCGTTCGGCCATTCGCAACGCGGAAATCGACGGCGGTCATTGCGAACTCGACGATGCCGGTGTCGGCGCCGTCATTGCCAAAGAAATGAAACAACGCAGGGAGTCATTAGCTGAATTCGAAAAAGCCGGCCGCGCCGACTTAGTCGAAGAAACGAAGGCTGAAATGGCAGTGCTGGAAAAGTACATGCCCAAACAGCTTACGGAAGATGAAGTCCGCCAGATCGTCACAGACGCCGTCCGGGGCCAGGAAGGCCTGCAGATGGGTGCTGTCATGAAACTCGTCATGCCGAAAGTGCAGGGACGGGCTGATGGAAAAGTTGTTTCACAGATTGTTCGAGAAATTTTACAACATCGTTGATTGCCATAGATTCCTTAAAAATCTATTGACAAATAGACTGAATGATTGTATGATTTTACCATGATTTGAAAACAAAATAAATCATGAAACAAGAGTCAAGGAAGACTCCGAATCCCAGAACGGGATCGGAGTCTTTTTTTTCACCTAAAGGAGGAGTCATAATGACAAAAGATGAGTTGGTATACGTAATTCCGGCAGGTCAGTATGGTAAAGAAGGGGTGCTCGCTTTATTGGAACAGCATCCGGAAATCAAATTTGTGTCCTTGGTCGGGATCGATTTGGCAGGCAATGATACGGACGAAAAGATCCCTATCAGTGTCTTCTTCGATGACTACGATAAATTCTTCAATGCCACGGCCTTCCAGACCGACGGTTCGTCCGTTGTACTGCCGGGGATTGCCATCTTGTCCAATGCCCGTGTCGACATCAAAGCCGACCCGGCTGTCAACTGGTTTGTCGACTACAACGATGACAACATCGATCCGGAAACGGGAAAACCCGTCGGCACGCTCCGTATTCCCAGCTTCCTGCGTCACGCTACGGGCTTCATTGACTCCCGGTCGATCCTCCGCAATACCTGTGACTATGTAAGCGACCAGCTCTTAGCCCTCATTAAGCAGTACGGCCTGCCCGGCACGTCGGTCAATGTCGACGACATCGAAAAGATTGTCCTCACGACGGCGACGGAATTGGAATTCTGGGTCAAGACGCCGAGCCAGGACGTAGCGACCCGCCTCTTGTCGGCTTCGCAGAAACTGCAGGAACAGTACTGGCAGCGGACTCACGGCGTCGTCCGTACGGCCCTTGAACAGACTGTTGAACGCCTGGAAAAATACGGCCTCGAACCGGAAATGGGTCATAAGGAAGTCGGCGGCGTCAAAGCCCAGATCGACGATTCCGGTAAATTGACCTTCGTCCTCGAACAGCTCGAAGTCGACTGGAAGTTTGCCAACGACCCGGTTCAGACGGCAGACAATGAAATTGCAGCCCGTATCATCGTCCGCGAAGTATTCCGCGAAAACGGCCTCGAAGTTACCTTCCAGGCAAAACCGATTCACGGCGTTGCCGGCTCCGGTGAACACACCCACTTCGGCATCGGCGCCATCATGAAGAACGGCAAATTCGTCAACCTCTTCAACCCGGAAGACATGAAGCGCGACTTCTTATCCGTCGTCGGCTACGGCGCCATCATGGGCATGCTCAAGCACTATGAAGTCATGAATCCCTTCGTCTCGGCTACAACGGACTCTCTCAATCGCTTGAAACCGGGCTTTGAAGCTCCGGTCTGCATTGTAACGGCTCTTGGCGGCGATCGTCCGGACGTCCAGACCCGTAACCGTTCGGTCCTCATCGGCCTCATCCGCAATATCGCAAGCCCGGCGGCTACGCGTTTTGAACTGCGTTCGCCAAACCCCTTCACCAATACCTACATCGCCATTGCCATGGGTTATCTGGCTGCCCTTGACGGCATCAAGTACGCTATGGCCAGCGGCAAGACGACGGATGAATTGTTGGCTGAATTGTCCAAGAAGCCCGGTGAAGATGCCGATTACCTCGAAAAAGACCGGGCTTACCGCTCGGAAGTCGATGTCTTTGAAACCTATACCAGTGAAGAACGAGATGCCATGTTCGGCAAAGCTCCGCGCACGGTATGGGAAAACTTCAAGGCCCTCGATCTCCATCCGGAAAAAGTAGAAACCCTGGCCTGCGATGCCTTCCAGAAACGCCTCATGGAATCCTTTAGACTGGGCGCCCTCAACCGCTGGGCTCTCGAACTCCAGTACCGTCTCATTCCGGAAAACCTCTCCAAGGTCATTGCTGCCAAACAGCTCCATGCTGACGGCGACAGCAATGCCTTAGAAGTCGAACGCTGGACCAAGATCAACGCCTTGCGTACGGAATTGGGCCGCGATACGGAAAAGAGCCTGTCCATTTTCTCGAAGATCAAGGAAGCCTTGGCTGCCAAAGACTATGACACGGCTTCTGATTTGATGGTCGAAATGAGCGACAAGATGGACCTCCTCACGGATATGTACTACGAATATTCTTACAACGCTTTCTAAGGACCGACGTCCTTCCTAAACGAAACGAGCTGTTCCGCATTGGCGGGACAGCTCGTTTTTTGCTATTATATATGTTTTATTTTATAGTCAGGCCGACGGGGCAGTGGTCGCTGCCGAGAATGTCGGTATAAATCGACGCCGATTCCAGGCGGTCGTCGAGGTCGGTCGTCGTCAGGAAGTAGTCGATTCGCCATCCGGCATTGTTTTGACGGGCCCTGAAGCGATAGCTCCACCACGAATAGACGCCTTCCGTATCGGGGTAGAAGTAGCGCCACGTGTCGGTGAAGCCGGCGGCCAGAAGGTCGGTCATCTTCTGCCGTTCTTCGTCGGAGAAGCCGGCGTTCTTGCGGTTGGTCTTGGGGTTCTTGAGGTCGATTTCCGTATGGGCCACGTTGAGGTCGCCGCAGACGATGACCGGTTTTTCTTTATGGAGGGTCAGGAGATAGTCCTTGAAGTCGTCTTCCCACTGCATGCGGTAGGGCAAGCGGGCCAGTTCGCTCTGCGAATTAGGGGTGTAGCAGGTGACGAAGAAGTAATCGTCGAATTCGAGGGTGATCAATCGCCCTTCATGGTCGTGTTCGTCTTTATCCATGCCGTAGCGGACCGACAAGGGCTTGATGCGGGTGAAGATGGCCGTGCCGCTGTAGCCTTTGCGGTCGGCATAGTTCCAATACTGTTCGTAGCCCGGCAGGTCGATGTCGATCTGGCCTTCTTGGAGCTTCGTTTCCTGCAGGCAGAAGAGGTCGGCGTCGAGGTCGTTAAAGGTATCTAAGAAGCCTTTTTTCATGACGGCTCGCAGGCCGTTGACGTTCCAGGAGATAAATTTTGTCATAGAAACCACCTTTCTTTTTTAGATATCCTCGATGATGAGCCATTTTTATCTAGGATAATGATGCGATTTTTGTTATAATGGGAACAAACGAATTGCCGCGATGAGATGCTTTGATGGCAGTATCCGCAAGGGTATTGGCAGCACTCTTTCTTATTGTATAAAATCGTTGAATCCTTGTCAAAACAATGAAGCAGGTGATAGTATGGCAGTACATGAATCAGCAGGCACAAAAGTAAGACCCGAAGACTATATCGATTTGGACGCCATGACAAGGGCGTATCATTCGATTCATCCTGACGCAGCCGATCCTCATCAGCAGGTTCGTTTCGGTACGTCGGGCCACCGCGGCCAGGCCGGCAGCGGCAGTTTTACGGAAGACCACGTAGCGGCCATTGCCCAGGCAGTTTGCAATTTCCGCAGTCAGTTCGGAGCTGACGGACCCTTGTTCGTCGGTGCCGATACCCACTATTTATCGAAATTGGCCTTTGAAACGGTCTTATCGGTATTAGCCGCCAACAAGGTCACGGCCTATATCGATGCCGACGACGACTTCATTCCGACGCCGTCCGTATCGCGGGCCATCCTGCGTTTTAATGACCATCGAAAAGAAAACCTCGCTGACGGCCTGATCTTAACGCCGTCCCACAATCCGCCGGAACACGGCGGCATCAAGTACAATCCGACGACGGGGGGGCCTGCCGGCTCCGATATGACCAAGGCCATCGAAGCCGAAGCCAACCGCATCCTGGCCGGACACAATGCAGAGGTCAAATCCATGCCTTATGAAGAAGCAGCTAAAAGCGACTTTGCCGTTCCTTATGATTATAAGGAGTTATACGTCGCCGAACTGTCGTCCATCATCGACATGGAAGCCATCCGCGATGCCGGCCTTCCCATTTTGGTCAACGCTCTCGGCGGCTCAGGCATGAATTACTGGCATCGCTTGTCGGAACGGTACCATCTGAACCTGGATTTTGTCAACGATACGTACGACCCGCAGTTCACCTTTATGAATTATGACCACGACGGCAAGGTCCGCATGGACTGCTCGTCGGCTTATGTTATGTCGGCCGTCACCGGTCAGGCAGCGGACTACCGCCTGATCTTGGCCAACGACCCGGATTATGACCGCTTCGGCATCGTCTGCGGCACGGACGGTATGATTACGGCCAACGCCTTTTTGACCGTCGCCGCTCACTACCTCATGACCCACCGCCATTTCGATGGTCTGGGCATCGCCAAAACCGTCGTCACGACGGATATGCTGGCCCGGGTAGCGAAAAAACTCGGCGTGCCCCTCTATGAAGTGCCCGTCGGCTTCAAGTATTTCGGCCCCCTCTATGAAGGCGGACAGATTGCTTTTTCCGGCGAAGAAAGTGCCGGCGCCTCGTTCATCGCCAAAGACGGCAGCGTCTGGACGACGGACAAGGACGGCATCATCCTGTGCCTCTTGGCAGCGGAAATTTACGCCGTTACGGGAAAATCGCCCCTGGCTTACTATGAAGACCTCTGCAACGAACTGGGCCGGCCTTTTACCATGCGCAGCGACGCACCGGCAACGCTCGAAGAAAAGGACAAGATCAGTTCTTTGACGGAAAAAGACGTGACCGAAAAAGTCTTGTGCGGCAGCCCCATTACGGCCGTCCTGTCCCGTTCGCCTTATGGTGATTCGGCTATCGGCGGCGTCAAGATTACCACCGATGACGGCTGGGTAGCAGCCCGCCCGTCGGGAACGGAAGATATGTATAAGCTCTATGCCGAAAGCTTCGTGTCTGAAGAACAGGCCGGAAAGCTTCTCGAAGAAGGCAAGGCCCTCATCAGCAAGGCCTTGGATGCATAAATAATTATTAAAGCGAAACGATTTGTCAATTTTGGGTATCACGGGCCTTTTCATAGGCAGAAATTGGCATTTACTGCGTTACCTGTGCTATAATGGGGAGCGTAGAATCTAACTCAAAGGGGTGGCAGCTGTGAAAGTTGTAATCACGGTGGTCGGCGTGGACCGTACGGGTATCATCGCCGCCGTCAGCCAGATCATGGCGGAACATAAGGTAAATATACTGACCATTAATCAGGTTATTTTAGAGGGCATTTTTAATATGGCCATGATTGTCGATATGGACTCTGCCGATATTGACTTAGATACCCTTCAGGATCTGCTCAAGCAGAAGGGCGAAGCCCTCGGCGTCGAAATCAGAGCACAGAACCAGGCTATTTTTGACGCCATGCATCGTGTGGGCTAAGGAGATGGAATATGCTGACAATCCATGACGTACTTGAAACGAATCAGATGATTCAAAAGAACAACCTTGACGTCCGGACGATTACCATGGGCATCAGTCTCCTCGACTGCTGCGCCAGCGACGGCAAGACCTTGTGCAACAATATTTACGATAAGATTACGCGCTATGGGGAACACCTGGTAGAAACGGGGGAAGCCATTTCCCGTGAATACGGCGTGCCCATCATCAATAAGCGCGTTTCCGTAACGCCTATCAGCCTCGTCGCCGGGGCCAGCGATATGAAGAGCTATGTCGATATCGCCCGGACCCTCGATAAGGCGGCTAAGACGATCGGCATCAACTTTATCGGCGGCTTTTCGGCCCTCGTCGAACGGGGCATGAGTAAAGGCGACCGAATCCTCATCGACTCCATCGCTGAAAGCCTGGCTGTGACCGACCTGGTCTGCAGCTCTGTCGCCGTCGGCTCGACCAAGGCCGGCATCAACATGGACGCCGTCGCCGAAATGGGGCGGGTCTTTAAGGATTTGGCCGAACGGACGAAGGAACAGGACGCCTTAGGCTGTGCCAAATTGGTCGTCTTCTCCAATGCCGTTGAAGACAATCCCTTCATGGCCGGCGCCTTCCACGGCGTGACCAACGGCGATTCCTGCATCAGCGTCGGCGTCAGCGGCCCCGGCGTCGTAAAGGTAGCTCTGGAACAGGTAAAGGGCCAGCCCTTTGACGTCGTTTCCGAAACGATTAAAAAGACGGCCTTTAAGATCACCCGTGTCGGCCAGTTGGTCGCTATGGAAGCTTCGAAGCGGCTCAACATGCCTTTTGGCATCATCGACTTGTCCCTGGCTCCGACGCCGGCAGTCGGTGACAGCGTGGCCTCGATCCTTGAAGAAATGGGCCTTGAAAGCTGCGGTGCCTGCGGTACGACGGCAGCTTTGGCGCTCTTAAACGACGCCGTCAAGAAGGGCGGCCTCATGGCGTCGTCCCGTGTCGGCGGTCTGTCCGGCGCCTTCATTCCCGTCAGCGAAGACAAGGGGATGCTCGAAGCTGTCGGCCGCGGCAGCCTGAGCCTTGAAAAGCTCGAAGCCATGACCTGCGTCTGCTCTGTCGGTCTCGATATGATTGCCATTCCCGGCGATACGCCGGCATCGACGATTTCGGCTATCATCGCCGATGAAGCGGCTATCGGCATGATCAACAACAAGACGACGGCGGTCCGCGTCATTCCCGTACCGGGGAAGGGCGTCGGCGACAACGTCGAGTTTGGCGGCCTTCTCGGCCATTGCCCGATTATCAATGTCAATAAATATAAGTCAGATGAATTTATTGCCCGCGGCGGCCGCATTCCGGCGCCCATGCGCAGTCTGACCAACTGATGATAGATTAACGGAAAGTAGGCGTGTGTTGTGCTCCAATATGTTGTACCCTTTATCATTGCCTTGGTCGTTTCCTACATCTTGACGCCGGGCGTCAAAAAGGTAGCTATCAAGGTCGGGGCCGTGGACAGGCCCAATGCAAGAAAGGTACATACTCATGTCATCCCGCGGCTCGGCGGACTGGCAATCTATATCGGCTTTATGGCAGCCGTTCTGTTCTGCGTGCCCCTGCACCGTGAACTCATCGGGATGCTCCTGGGCTGTACGGCTATCGTCGCCATCGGCATTTGGGATGATATCTGCAACATTCCGGCCCGGGTCAAGCTCGTCGGCCAGATTGCCGCAGCCTGTATTCCCGTAGCCTTCGGCATTCAAATCGAATGGCTGACCAATCCTTTCGGGGATATCCTGGTCCTGCCGGAAATCATCGCCGTTCCGGTGACGATTTTCTGGATCATCGGCTTCACCAATACGGTGAACCTCATCGACGGCCTCGACGGCCTGGCAGCCGGCGTCGCCTTTATCGCGTCGATTTCGATGTTCCTCCTGGCCGTGAACCTCAATCAGTTCCTGCCGGCCCTCATCATCGTATCCATGGCCGGAGCAGCCCTGGGATTTTTGCAGTATAACTTCAATCCTGCCAAAATCTTCATGGGGGATACCGGGAGCATGCTTCTCGGATATACCCTGGCCGTCTCAGCCGTTCTCGGACTGGTCAAGACGGCGGCGACAGTGGCGCTGGTCGTGCCCATCATCGCCTTAGGCCTTCCCATTCTCGATACGACCTTCGCCATCATCCGTCGCCGGATGAGCGGCGTTCCTATATTTCAGCCGGATAAGGGTCACCTGCACCATCGTCTCCTGGCCCTGGGTATGACACAAAAGCAAGCCGTACTGATCATGTACTTTGTCAGCATGATCCTAGGCATCGTAGCCCTCTTCGTAGCCAATGTGAGCTATCAGACGGGGATTGTGACTGTCTTGGTCGTTCTTGCCGTTATCATCTACTCGGCAAAACGCATTGGCATACTGCGTAAATCAACGACCGATTCGACCCGTAAACCATGACGGGGAGAATCGGTTCGTCATATAAGGAGGAATTTTTATTATGATAAAGGTAATGACTGTATTCGGCACGCGGCCGGAGGCGATTAAAATGGCACCGGTCGTGAAGGAACTACAGAAACATGCCGACAGCATTCAGACGGTCGTTGCCGTCACGGCCCAGCATCGGCAGATGCTCGACCAGGTCTTGGAACTCTTCCGCATTACGCCGGACTACGACCTGGACATTATGGCCAAGGGCCAGACCTTATACGATATTACGACAAAATCGCTCATGGGCCTGAAAGATGTCCTGGCCAAGGAAAAACCCGACTTGGTCCTCGTTCACGGTGATACGACGACGACCTTTGCCGGCGCCCTGGCTTCTTATTACCAGCAGATTCCCGTAGGCCACGTCGAAGCCGGCCTGCGGACAGGGGACATCTACTCGCCCTTCCCGGAAGAGATGAACCGCAAGCTGACCGGTGCCATGGCAGCCATCCATTTTGCGCCGACCTCGACGGCTCGGGCCAATCTCGTCCGTGAAAATGTAGATCCGTCTCATATATATGTAACGGGCAATACGGTCATCGATGCCTTGATGACGACCGTTGCCGGAGACTATGACTTCGGCGACCAATTGAAATCGGTGGACTTCAAGAACCATCGGGTCATCCTCTTGACGACCCACCGCCGGGAAAATCTGGGCGAGCCCATGCGCCATATCTATAAGGCCCTGCGCCGCATCATCGAAGAAATTCCCGATACGGAAATCGTCTTTCCCGTCCACCGCAATCCCAAGGTTCGCAAGGTCGTCGAAGATGAGCTGTCCGGCATCGATCGGATCCATCTCATCGATCCCATGGAATATGAACCCTTTGCCAACCTCATGAGCCTCAGCTCTCTGGTGCTGACCGATTCCGGCGGCATTCAGGAAGAAGCTCCGTCTCTTGGAAAACCGGTCCTGGTCCTGCGCAACACGACAGAACGGCCGGAAGCCGTTGAAGCCGGTACGGTCCGCCTCATCGGGACGCATAAGGACGTCGTCTATGAAGAAACGAAGCGCCTCCTTACGGACAAGGCTGCTTACGAAGCCATGAGCAACGCCGTCAATCCCTATGGTGACGGCCAGGCATCGCGGCGTATCGTCGAAGCCATCCTCCACGTTTTTGCCGGTAAAGAAGCCGTTCCTGACGACTTCATCCGCTGAAAATAGTGGTTGATTATATTGAGAATAGCTTTTAGCTATGTACTCGTTTTTTCTTTCAATTTGTGTTGATTTTCCCGTTTTTCCGTGCTAAAATAAGCAATAATCGCGGCTGAACGCAGGTTTTCTATGTCTGCTGCGATTGAGGAAAGACTGCTATCGCCTGAGCAGGAGTGTGTGTGTGCTATGAGACGAAATAATAGTTCTCACAGTGACAAAGGGACTTCCATGAGGCTCCTGGATATGGTTGCCATCGCCGCATCTCTCGGACTGTCGCTTTTTGTCTGCATCTGCGTCGGCGTCGCCATCGGCCGCTTTATCGATGTCTACACGGGTACATCGCCGTGGGGCTTGATACTGTTTTCGCTTATCGGCGCCGTTTCCGGGTTTTGGACGCTTTATAAAAAAGCCCTGTCCTATGAACGGGACGAATCCCGCCGGAATCAGCAATCGCGCCGGTGAGAAACGCGGAGGATGGAGTCTATGGAAGCTTTTTACGCCTATGTGAAGGCAACAATTTGCAAACTCATTGGTTTTACATGTATCGTCACGGCCGTGCTCTTACTGGGCGGCTGGTGGCAGTACATAAGTGGCTGGTGTATCGGCAGCGGCTTGAACATCGTGTATTTTTTCATGCTCAGCAGCCGTTCGGTACGGGCCTTGAAATTGCCGCCAGAGCAGGCGGCGGCATTCATCCGCGGCGGTGCCGTGTTCCGGCTGATTTTCGTCTGCCTGGCCGTCATCGTTATCCTGCAGTTCCCGTCTATTTCCCTGGGAGCTGCCGTGGCCGGTATCTTTTCGTACCGCGTCCTGATCTTTGCAGATGTGTTGACCGCACGCTTCAGACGGTAAAGGAAAGGAGGTATTGCGTATGGAATTACATGCAGGGCATCATGTGGTCGTTCAGCTTCTGGGCTTGAATGTCAACCTGGATACGCTGATGATGACCTGGCTCGTCGCAGCACTGGTTATCATTGTCACAGTCTCTGCCACAAGGGGACGTTCCCTCGTGCCGTCGGGCCTGCAAAATGCCATGGAAATGGTCATCGAATCCCTCCTCGATCAGTTCAGGGAAACGTTGGGACCGAAATACGGCCAAGTCGTATCGGTCTTATTGACCATGTTCCTATTCATCCTCTTCGCCAACGAATTGGGCATGATTCCGAACCCGGAAATCCTGGCTTCGCCGACGAATGACTTGAATACGACTGTCGCCCTGGCACTGGTATCTTCTTTTATGGTCCACTTCATGGCCTTGAAGAACCAGGGGTTCAAAAAACATTTCAAGAGTTTCTTTAAACCCTTCGCGCCATTTGTTATCATCAATCTGATGGAAGAAATTACCAAACCGTTAACGTTGGCCTTCCGTCTATTTGGCAATATCCTGGCCGGGGAAATTTTGTTGGAAGTCCTGTACTTCCTCGTGCCTATCGGTATTCCGATCATCTGGCTGGTATTCAGCTTGGTCATCGGTCTCATTCAGGCATTTATCTTTACAATCCTGACCACGTCTTATCTGGCTCCGTCTTTTGCAGACGACTAATCGTGCCGGATACTGTTTTACATTGAAATTTTCATCTTATTCACAGAAACTAGGAGGTTATTTATTATGGAAAAAGCTATCGTATTGGCATTGTCCGCTTTTGGTGCATGCTTAGGTATTGGTTTGGCAGCTCTCGGCGCTGCTATCGGTGACGGTCATGCCGCATCGAAGATGCTCGAAGGTACGGCTCGTCAGCCTGAAATGGGCGGCAAACTCTTGGTCAACATGCTTATCTCCATCGGCCTGATCGAATCCATGCCGATTATCGCAGCTGTTATCTCCATCGTATTGGTATTCGCCAATCCGTTCGTCAGCCTGCTTTAATCTGAATGATTCTACTATACAGCCGGGGAGGGAAGTACATTGGTTAGTATTAATGGTACCTTGCTGTTCCAGTTTATCAACTTCTTCGTCTTAGTTGCTATTTTGGCGAAGTTCGCTTACAAACCGCTGCTCAAAGTCCTGGAAGACCGCCGCAATAAGATTGCCTCCGATCTCAGCGACGCAGCGAAAGCCAAGGAAACGGCTGAAAAGATGAAAGCCGATTATGAAGCTCAGATCCGCGATGCCCGTGCAGAAGCGCAGGAAATCGTCGATAAAGCTGTAAAGCAGGCCAATAAAGAAGCACAGGCCCAGCTCGAAGCCATTCGCGATCAGATCGCCCGGGAAAAACAGATTGCCCAGACGGAAATTGCGAATGAACGGGAAGCGGCTATTCGAGAAATGCGTAAGGAAGTAGTGACACTGTCGATGGCTGTGGCAGAAAAACTGCTCAAGAAAAATATCGATGACGATATGAACGCAAAACTCGTAGCCGACTGCATTGACCAGATCCAAACGCAGCGCGTAAAGGGGAACTGATCCTATGATACCCGAAACGATCTACAGCAAATACAGCCAGGCTATGTTTGACATTGCCAGCGAACAAAAGAAGCTTACCGAGTTCGGAACAGAATTAAAAAGCGTACGGGATACGTTCCAGGAAAACCCCGATTTGTGGAAATTCCTGAATCATCCCCTCGTACCGCAGCAGTCCAAAAAGGACACACTTAAAAAGATTTTTGGAGACAGCGTGTCGCCGATCGTCATGCAGTTCATGTACGTCATGATCGACCGGCGCCGTGAAGCGGCTCTGCTTTTGGGTATCGACGGGTTTATCGATTTGGCCCGCAAGGCTCAGAACATCGAAGTGGCCAAGATCCACGTCGTCAAACCGCTTTCCAAAAAAGAACAGACCAAGCTCGTAGCCAGCCTGGAAGCCATGACGGGTCAGCAGATCGAACCGCTGTACTACGTCGATCCGTCGCTTATCGGCGGTATGGTCATCCAAATTGGCGACAAATTAATAGACGGCAGCCTCAAGCGGCATCTGCAGGATATGCAGAATAGCCTGCTCCAGGCTGACGCGACGAATGGGGTGACGGACGAATAATGAATATGAAGCCAGAAGAAATTACGGCTATAATCAAAAAACAAATCGAAGATTATAACGTGGAAATGAACGTCGACGACGTCGGCACCGTCTTGGAAGTCGGGGACGGCATTGCCCATGTGTACGGTTTGGAAAAAGCCATGTCCGGGGAATTGCTGGAACTGCCGCACGGCGTTTACGGCATGGCCCTGAACTTGGAAGAAGATAACGTCGGTGCCGTATTGCTCGGCGATGACGCCCTCATCAAAGAAGGCGACACCGTCCGCCGTACGGGCCGCGTTATGCGTGTCCCTGTCGGCGAAAACATGGTCGGCCGCGTCGTCAATCCCTTAGGGATGGCTATTGACGGCAAAGGGGAAATCAAGACGACGGAATCTCGTCTTATCGAAGTCAAGGCCTACGGCATTGCCGACCGTCAGCCGGTCAAGGTGCCGCTCCAGACGGGGCTTAAAGCTATCGACTCCATGGTTCCGATCGGCCGTGGCCAGCGTGAGCTCATCATCGGCGACCGCGGCACGGGCAAGACGGCCATTGCCATCGATACCATTTTGAATCAGAAGGACACAGGCGTCATCTGCGTCTACGTAGCCATCGGTCAGAAATCGTCGACCGTTGCCCGCGTTGTCCGTACCTTGGAAGAACACGGCGCTATGGCCTATACCATCGTCGTCGCCGCTACGGCTTCCGATGGGGCTCCGCTCCAGTACCTGGCTCCGTATTCCGGCGTATCCATCGCTGAATACTTCATGCTCCAAGGGAAAGACTGCCTCTGTGTCTATGACGATTTGTCCAAACACGCTCAGGCATACCGCGCCATGAGTTTGCTTCTCCGCCGTCCGCCAGGACGTGAAGCTTACCCGGGTGACGTATTCTACTTACACTCCCGTCTTCTCGAACGCGCTGCCAAATTGTCTGATGAATTGGGCGGCGGCTCGATTACGGCTCTGCCGATCATTGAAACCTTGGCCGGTGACTTGTCGGCTTACATTCCGACCAACGTCATTTCCATTACCGACGGTCAGATCTTCCTCGAAACGGAAGCCTTCAACTCCGGTATCCGCCCGGCTATCAACGTCGGTCTCTCCGTATCCCGTGTCGGCGGCTCGGCTCAGATTAAAGCCATGAAGAGCATTGCCGGTACGCTGCGCCTGAATCTTGCTCAGTACCGCGAATTGGCAGCTTTTGCCCAGTTCGGGTCCGACCTCGATAAGAACACGAAAGCTCAGATCGACGCCGGCGAACGGACGATGCAGCTCCTCATTCAGCCGCAGTATAAACCGATGGCCGTTGAAGATCAGGTCATGCAGATTTACTTGGCCGTTAAGAACTACCTGATGCCTGTCCAGGTCGATGAAGTTGCTGAATTTGCCGACGGCTTCATTAAATTCATGCACAGTAACTATCCGGAAGTCGGCGAAAGCATCAAATCGACGAAGGAACTCGGCAAAGAAGCGGAAGAAACCCTCAAAAAAGCCATTGCAGAATACCTCAAGCAGTACGGTACTTCTCACGAACTGGTCAAAGAGGAGGAATAAGTTATGCCGAGTGCACGCGAAATAAATCGACGGATTAAATCCGTTACTAATACTCAGCAGATCACCAAGGCCATGAAGATGGTCTCTTCCGTGCGACTGCGCCGTGCACAGGAACGGGCGCTGGCTACGGCCCCGTATACCGAAAAAATGGAAGGCATGCTGCGCCGCTTGTCGGCGGCATCCCCCGATTCCGGGAATCCCTTGTTCCAGTCCCGTGATGACGTCAAGAAGACGTGCTATATCATCATCGGCGCCGACAAGGGCCTGGCCGGGGCTTTCAATGCCAACATCAACAAGACCATGGTATCCGTCTTAAAGGATAAGCCGCGCAGTGCGTCGGTCCTTTTCGTCTCCGGCCGCAAACCGGCAGAGTACTTAAAGCATCTGCGCATTACGCCGGACGAAAAATGGTCCGGTTTTTCGGATAAGCCGCAGCTGATCAACGCCCAGGAAATCGCCCACTTGGCGACGCAGAAGTTCCTCGACGGCGAAGTCGATGAAGTCTATGTCATCTATACGCACTTCAAAACGGCCTTGTCCCAGGAAGCGAAAATCGTAAAGATGCTTCCCATCGAAGAGGACGAACAGGGGGGAGACCACGCCCTGATGGAAGAATACTTGTATGCTCCCAACGCGGCCCATGTTCTCAATTCCCTGCTGCCTCAGTATTTAGATCTGTTTGTTTACAACAGCCTCCTTCAGTCGGCTGCCAGTGAACTCGGTGCCCGCATGACGGCCATGACGTCGGCTACGGACAACGCCGGTGAGCTGATTGAAAAACTGACTGTTACCTACAATAAAGTCCGCCAGGCTGGTATTACCAACGAACTGACGGAAATCGTAAGTGGCGCCAACGCCTTGAAATAAGACGTGATTCTCGTCACGCGCTGCTGTTACAATTCTTGAAAGAGAGGAGAACCTCTTCATGAGCAATAAAATTGGGAAAGTAGTCCAGGTCATCGGCCCGGTCGTCGACGTGCGGTTTGCTTCCGAAGCAGACCTGCCGGCCATCTACAACGCCATTCACATCACGGGCGGTGAAGGCGACCAAAAGATCGACCTCATTGTAGAAGCCATGCAGCACTTGGGTGACGACGTCGTCCGCTGCGTTTCCATGGACTCCACAGATGGCCTCGTCCGCGGCATGGCAGCCGAAAACACCGGCGACCCGATCAAGGTCCCTGTCGGCAAAGGCGTTTTAGGCCGTATCTTCAACGTCCTCGGCAATACCGTCGATAAGGTCGACGCGAAAGTCGAAGCCGATGATTACTGGCCGATCCATCGTCCGGTTCCGAAATTCGAAAACCAGGCGACGGAAACAGAAATCTTTGAAACGGGGATTAAAGTCGTCGACCTCATCTGCCCCTATGCTAAGGGCGGTAAAATCGGTCTCTTCGGCGGTGCCGGCGTCGGCAAAACCGTCCTCATCATGGAATTGATTCACAACGTTGCTACGGGCCACGGCGGTTACTCCGTCTTCACCGGCGTCGGTGAACGTACCCGTGAAGGCAATGACCTTTGGAATGAAATGAAGGAATCCGGCGTTATCGACAAGACGGCTCTCGTCTACGGTCAGATGAACGAACCGCCAGGAGCTCGTATGCGCGTCGGCCTGACCGGTCTTACCATGGCCGAATACTTCCGCGATAAAGAACACAAGGACGTTCTGTTGTTCATCGACAACATCTTCCGTTTCATTCAGGCAGGTTCCGAAGTATCGGCTCTGCTCGGCCGTATCCCGTCGGCCGTCGGTTACCAGCCGACCCTCGGTACGGACGTCGGCGCCCTTCAGGAACGCATTACGTCGACGAAAGACGGTTCCATTACGTCGGTTCAGGCCGTTTACGTTCCTGCCGACGACCTTACCGACCCGGCTCCGGCTGCTACCTTCGCCCACCTCGATGCGACGACGGTTCTGTCCCGTCAGATCGCCGAACTCGGTATTTACCCGGCCGTCGATCCTTTGGATTCTACGTCTCGTATCCTCGACCCGAACATCATCGGCGACGACCATTACAATACGGCCCGTGCCGTACAGGAAATCCTCCAGAAGTACAACGACCTGCAGGATATCATCGCCATCCTGGGCATCGACGAACTGTCAGAAGAAGATAAGCTGACCGTTGCCCGTGCCCGTAAAGTACAGCGTTTCCTCAGCCAGCCTTTCGCTGTTGCTGAACAGTTTACCGGTCAGGAAGGCCGCTATGTACCGCTGAAAGAAACGATTGAAGGCTTCAAAGAAATCTTGTCCGGTAAATGTGACGACATGCCTGAACAGGCATTCTACATGGTCGGCAATATCGAAGAAGCTTATGAAAAGGCTAAGACGCTGAAAGGGGAATAGTCCATGGCAGAAGCAGGAAAGACCCTCCATTTGGAAGTCATAACGCCCGATGCTGCCGTACTCTATGAAGACGTGGACTTCGTCCTCGTCCGCGCCTTGGACGGCGATTTGGGTATCATGCCCAACCATGCGCCGCTCATCGCGTCTCTGTCGATTTGGCCCTTGTACTACGATAAGGACGGAACGCGCGACTGCGTTACCGTCGCCGGAGGCTTCCTCGAAGTCCACGGCAATACGGTTACCGTCATTACGCCGGCTTCGGAAAAGCCGGAAGATATCGACATCGACCGGGCTATCGAGTCGGAAAAGCGTGCCGAAGCCCTGTTGGCCAAACACGCTGCCGACCTCGATGAAACCCGGGCCCAAGCGTCCCTGCAGCGCGCTTTGCGCCGCATCGACGTAGCCCAGAAATACGGCAAGCAATAGCTGGTACCAGAGTGAAAAGGATTGTCTCCTAAAGGTTTTATGCCTTTAGCGACAATCCTTTTTTGTTTCGCAGAAAGAATTGACTTTTACCCTTAAGTTTGCTATGATAAGGGACGTACAATTACATAGGCGATGCAAGAGAACAAGTACGTATCTTATCAGCGAGGCCGGGACAGTGTGAGCCGGCTGCCGATGCGGAAGGCGCTCTGAAGGCCGCGGCCGGAAGTCATTCGATGTGTATGGCCGATCAATCAAGCGGGTCTTTTGGACCAATCAGGGTGGAACCGCGGGTACGTATACTCGTCCCTGTAACATACTATCTATGTTACAGGGACTTTTTTGCATGTAGGAGGGAATACGATGAATTTTCAAGACATGATATTCGCATTGAAGAACTTCTGGTCTTCTCAGGGCTGTATCATTTACGAACCGTATGATGTAGAAAAAGGGGCAGGGACCATGAACCCGGCGACGTTCCTGAGAACGCTCGGCCCGGAACCGTGGCACGTAGCCTACGTCGAACCGTCGCGCCGTCCGGCTGACGGCCGCTATGGCGACAACCCGAACCGTCTCTATCAGCACCATCAGTTCCAGGTCATCTGCAAACCGTCGCCGGACAACATTCAGGAACTCTATTTGAAGAGCTTGGAAACGCTGGGCATCAACCCGGCTGAACACGACATCCGCTTCGTCGAAGACAACTGGGAATCGCCGACCCTCGGCGCCTGGGGCCTTGGCTGGGAAGTCTGGCTCGACGGCATGGAAGTTACGCAGTTTACTTACTTCCAGCAGGTCGGCGGCATCGACGTCGCTCCCGTATCGTCGGAAATCACATACGGCATGGAACGGTTGGCTATGTACATCCAGGGTGTAGAAAACGTCTACGATCTGCAGTGGAACGAAACGGCGACGTACGGCGACATCTTCCATCAGAATGAAGTCGAACAGTCGACGTATGCCTTTGAGCTGAGCAACGCCGACCTCTTGTTCCACCTCTTCGATGAATATGAAAAAGAAGCCATGCGGGTCATCAAAGCCGGCTTCGTCCTTCCGGCCTACGACTACGTATTGAAATGCTCGCACACGTTCAACCTCCTCGATGCCCGCGGCGCCATCAGCGTCAGCGAACGTGCCGCCTTTATCGGCCGCGTCCGCAACATGGCCCGGGCCTGCGCTAAAGCGTACCTGGAACAGCGTGAAAAATTAGGATTCCCAATGCTTGCCAAGGAGGAAAAATAAGATGAGCAAAGATTTGTTACTTGAAATCGGCACGGAAGAAATCCCGGCTCATTATATGCCGAGTATCCTTCGTCAGGTCAAAGACTTGGCGGAAACATCGTTTGGCGAAGCGAATATCGCCTATGAATCGGTCCGCACCTTGGGCACGCCGCGCCGCATCGCCCTGTTGATGAAAGGCGTTGCTGAAAAGCAGGCCGACGTATCAGCTAAGCACAAGGGACCGTCGGTCTCCATCGCCTATGACGGCGAAGGCAAACCGACCAAGGCTGCCATGGGTTTTGCCCGCGGTCAGAAAATTGACGTCGCCGATTTGACCGTTGAAGACGGCTACGTCTACGCCAACGTCACCAGCGTCGGCGCTGAAACAAAGGGCCTTCTGCCGGATATCATGAAGGGCATCGTAACGGGTCTTAACTTCCCGAAGAGCATGCACTGGGGGAGTCTCGACTTCCACTTCGTCCGTCCGATCCGCTGGTTCGTCGCCCTCTTCGATACGGAAGTCATTCCTTTTGAACTGGCCAACGTTCAGTCTGGCAAGGTCAGCCGCGGCCACCGCTTCCTCGGCACCGGCGACTTTACCATTGAAAATCCGGCCTCCTATGAAGCCGTCTGCGAAGAACACTTCCTCATCGTCGACCCGGAAAAGCGCCGCCAGCTCATCCTCGACGGCCTCCAGAAACTGGCTGACGAAAAGGGCGGGACGGTCATCATGGACGAAGACCTTCTCGAAGAAGTCGTCTACCTCGTCGAATATCCGACGGCTCTGTGCGGTGAATTTGATGAAGACTATCTGAAGCTGCCTGAAGCGGCCATCATTACGCCTATGAAGGACCACCAGCGTTATTTCCCCATGCGCGATGGGGAAGGCAAGCTCATGAACCTCTTCCTGACCGTCCGCAACGGCAACGACTACCACTTGGAAACGGTCCAGCACGGCAACGAACGCGTCCTGCGGGCTCGTCTCGACGACGCCAAGTTTTTCTTTGAAGAAGATAAGAAACATAAATTAGTCGATTACACGGAAAAATTGAAGAAGATCGTCTTCCAGGACGGCCTCGGCACGCTCCACGACAAGGCTCAGCGCCTGGCACAGATTACGGTATTCCTCAATCAGAAACTCGACCTCGGTCTCGATGACGCAAAACTCCGGCGGGCCTCGGAACTGGCAAAGGCCGACCTGGCCACTCAGATGGTCATGGAATTTACGGAACTCCAAGGCGTCATGGGCAAGGAATATGCCCTCATCGACGGTGAAGACGAAGGCGTTGCCGAAGCTATCAACGAACAGTATCAGCCGCGCTTTGCCGGCGACGAACTGCCGGCTACCGACATGGGCCGAATCCTCGGCATTGCCGACAAATTCGACACCATTACGGGCATGTTCAGCCGCGACTTCATCCCGACGGGCTCTCAGGACCCCTTTGCCCTGCGCCGTCAGACCATCGGTATCTTGAACATCGTCATGGATGCCGGCTGGAATATCAACTGCCACGAAGTCTTCGCCTTCATCCTGAACCTCCTCGGCGTTACCGGTGAAGATGCCGCGACGGTCATGGGTCAGCTCGACGATTACTTTACCCTGCGCCTGAAGAATATCTTTCAGGATAAGGGCATGGATTATCACATCATCGACTGCGTCCTCAGTTCTGACACCCTCAACGCCAATGAAGCTGCCCGCCGCGCTCAGGCCCTCATCGATGCCGACATCATGAGCAAGACGGATCTTCTCCAGGCCTTCACTCGTGTCAGCAACATGATCAAAGGCGCCGACGACATCGACGTCGATCCCGACCTCTTTGAAACCGACGAAGAACGGGCCCTCTACAGCGCCTGCCAGGCCATGCAGGTAAACTTGCCGCAGCAGTACGCCGTCTATGACTATCAGAGCGTAGCCGATACCTTGTCTGAAGGCATTGCCGTCATCAATGAATTCCTGGACAACGTCCTGGTCATGCATAAAGATGAAGCCGTCAAGGAAAACCGGCTCCACCTTCTGGCCTTGACCTACAGCCTCATTCAGCCTATCGGTGATATCAAGAAATTATCGTAAGCTGCCTTTCTTGTACAGCGAATTTTGAATATGGTATAATAGATAACAGATGCAGCCCGCCTGCATCTGTTGTTTATTTTTGAAAGCCCTCTTTTCAAAGCTCTATCGCACAAGAAAATAAAGGAGTGATATCCATGAAATTAAAGAACGTTGCCCTCTTAGTCGCTGCCCTGACCTGTATCGCAGGCTCTACGGCATTGGCTGCTGAAAAAGTCAGCATCAAGAGTGCCAATACCGATAGCTATGACGTCGTCCAGGTCATGACGACTAAGGACAAGAACTATTACCAGTATTACAACAGTAACTATCAGTATGCCGTCGACATCCCGCGCAGCGCGACGACAGCCGATATGACTGTTGACGGGGACGGAGCTTATTTCCAGGACTCCAAGGATGATGCCGTGTTCCGGACCTATGCCGCTAAGAATACCATGAACTTTTCCATCGACGAATTGTACAACATGGCTGTCGGCATGAACGAATCACCGGAACTGACGACCAACATCAAGACCAAAGACAGCTATGCCATCGGCTGGACTGACGGCAAGACGTCTTACTATCACGAACTTTACATCAACGACAAGAATAAGACCTATGTGGCCTTTACCGTAACCTATCCGACGGATAAGCGCGATAAGTACCAGGCCATCATCTCCCACATGTCCCGCACCTTCCTGCCTAACGTACAGATGTAGGCCCTAAGGGTCAGTTTGTTTTTTGGCGATTTGCGAGAAAAAAGGCTTTACACAAGGGATTTTTTATGATATAATTCCCTTGTTATTTTAGGCAGTCCGCTGCCCGATATGATCGGTATCATATGACGATTGCCGCGTACCATGGCGGCAACGGGGTAAGAATGTCTTATTAGGAGGAAAAAGAGCAATGAACATTATCAGCGTACTTGAACAGGAACAGCTTCGTGACGATATCCCGGCATTTCGCCCTGGTGATACTGTCAAAGTTCACGTAAAGGTTGTCGAAGGCAATCGTGAACGTATCCAGATTTTTGAAGGTGTCGTTATCGGCCGTCAGAACGGCGGTGTCCGCGAAACTTTCACTGTCCGCCGTATTTCCTATGGTGTCGGTGTTGAACGTACTTTCTTGGTACACTCGCCGCGCCTGGCTAAAATCGAAGTCGTTCGCCACGGTATCGTTCGCCGTGCAAAACTGAATTACCTCCGCGGTCTTACCGGCAAAGCTGCCCGTATCCGCGAACGCCGATAAGCTATTGGCAAGAACACTTGGAAAAAGGTCTGTCGCAACTGCGACGGGCCTTTTTTTTTGGCCTTGAAGGGGAGGCCGCCTTGTCGGTGCGGCGATTTTTGGCTATATTGTTAACCTTATACTGTGAAATAATCGGTTGACTAGAGGAGCTTCAACGCGTATAATAATCCCATAGTCACTAAAAGAAAGAGGGGCATTGGTTAACAATGAATACAATTGCTGGTTTGACCGAAAAAATTTTACAGGGATACCGCATCAAACGCGGTGACGATATGAGCCTTTTGTTGACGGCACCGCTTGCCGAACTGCAGCAGGGGGCAGGCGAACTGCAGCACCATTTTTGCGGCAATCACGTCGACTTCTGTACCATCATCAACGGCCGCAGCGGCCGCTGCAGTGAAGACTGCAAATACTGTGCTCAGTCGGCCTGTCACCATACGGGCTGTGATGAATACGATTTTCTGCCGAAAGAAGAAATCATGGCCAATGCTAAGGCCAACCAGGATGCCGGCGCCAACCGCTTCGCCATCGTAACCTCCGGCAGAGCCTTGTCGGGGAAGGACTTTGCAAAGGCCCTCGATACGTATCGGGCCATGAAGGGCGAGCTTCGCATCGGCCTCTGCGCGTCTCACGGCCTGCTGACGAGGGAACAGCTCCATGCCCTTCGGGAAACGGGCGTCACCAGCTACCATCACAACATCGAAACGTCGCGGCGCTTCTTCCCGCAGATCTGTACGACCCATACCTATGACGACCGCATCCGGACGATTAAGGACGCTCAGGCCGAAGGGCTCTGCGTCTGTTCTGGCGGCATCATCGGCATGGGGGAAACTTGGGAAGACCGCCTCGATATGGCCATCAGCCTTTCTGAGCTCGGCATCGAATCCATCCCCATCAACGCCTTGATGCCCATTCCCGGCACGCCTTTTGAAGGGCGGCAGGAACTGTCCGGCGACGATATCCTGCGGACCATCGCCATTTTCCGCTTCATCAATCCTGAAGCCAACATCCGCCTGGCTGCCGGCCGCAAGCTCCTTCCTGAAAACGGGGCTACAGCCCTCCTCTGCGGCGCGTCGGCGTCGATTACGGGAAATATGCTGACGACGTCGGGCTCGACCATCGTCGAAGACATGGCCATGATCAAGCGCCTGGGTCTCACCAACGATGCCGGTGAAGCAGGGGGGAACTGCGGCACGACCTGTGCTTCGTAAGTAACAGTTAGCGGTCCTCTTCAAGAGACGCCTTTTGAAAAGAGATTTGTCGGTGTCCGGCAGATCTCTTTTTTACGGCCCTCCCGGGACCGGAATCGTCCCGAAAGAAGCACCTGTTTTTGTATAAAATGGATAAAATTACCTTAAACAGCAGTAATATGGGCTCGGGCACGCATGGCTTATAGGAAGAATTAGCGCCTTTTTTTGACTGTCCCGTTCTGTTTATAGTAATATGAAGAAAAAGTACGGCTTTTTTTGTGTCAACAAGAAAGAAGTATGATAAAATAAGAAGGTACATATGCAGAACAGACTACTTGGAGGAGGTGTGCCGATCATGATGAAGCGGAATATCGTCCTCGTCGGGATGATGGGGAGCGGCAAGAGTCATATTGGACGCAAGCTGGCTCAACGCCTCAATTGGCAGTTTGTCGACACCGACCGGCGTATCGAGCGGGCCGTCGGGATGACCATTGCCGATTTCTTTGCCAGCTTTGGAGAAAAGGCGTTTCGAGAGCGGGAGCTCAATATCTTACAGCAAGTCAGCCGCTATCATGAAGCGGTGATTTCCTTTGGCGGCAACTTTCCCATGAACGTCGATACGTACCGTATCTTGCATCGTCATGGATTCATCGTTGCCCTCTTATCCGAACCGTTCCGCGTGGAAGAAAGAGTCAGCCGCCATATTGGAAAGCGGCCGACGGTGGACTACGACAATCTTCATGATTTTGTCCATACCATGATGAAACAGTGGGAAGAGATCTATCCGTACTGCGACGGCGTCGTCGATACGACACGTGGGGGAGCGTCACAGATCGTCGAATCCATTGTCCATAAAATCAATGAAAGGCATGTGCAGTTTATTGCCAGGGAAAAGAAGGAGACTGATGTAAAATGATCAACAAAATCGGAGTATTGACCAGCGGCGGGGATGCGCCGGGAATGAATGCGGCTATCCGCGGTGTCACGCGGTACGCTATTCAGCGCGGCCTGACTGTCGAAGGTATTATTCGCGGTTATGAAGGTTTGCTGCGTCATGAAACGCGTCCCTTAGGCCGACGTGATGTCGGTGCGATCATTCATCATGGGGGGACCGTGCTTCGAACAGCCCGCTGCTTAGAATTTAAAGAAAAAGAAACGCAGCAGAAAGCTGCTGAATATTTACGGGAACAGGAAATCGATGCCCTGGTCGTCATCGGCGGTGACGGCTCCATGCGCGGTGCTGAAGCCTTGGCCGGCTTTGGTTTTCCGACGGTTACCATTCCCGGGACCATCGACAACGATATGGTTGGGACCCAGTATACCCTGGGCTTTGACACGGCTGTCAATACGGTCCTCGAATCGGTCAATAAGATCCGCGATACGGCCTTTTCCCATGACCGCGTCGCCGTCATTGAAGTCATGGGCCGCGAAGCCGGCTTTATCGCCCTCAATGCCGGCATGGCTTCCGGTGCCGAAGCCGTCTTAGTCCCGGAACACAAAGTCGATCTTCAGGCCCTCTGCCAGCATCTGGAAGAATCGCACCGCATGAAGAAACTGAGCAGTATCGTCATCGTCGCCGAAGGGGCTGCTAAAGGCTCTGACGTCGTCGACTATATTAAGGAACATACGTATCTGTCTCCGAACCTGACCGTCCTCGGCTACGTACAGCGCGGCGGCGCTCCGTCGGCATACGATGCCATCATGGCCGGCCGTTTTGCCCAGAAAGCCGTTGACAGCCTCTTGGACGGCACCTACAACAGCGTCATCGGCCTCATCGACAACAAGGTCGTTGCTACGCCCTATGAAGAAGCGGCAAAGCTTCGCTATCCCATTGACGAAAACCTCTTTGAACTGGTTCATTTCTTAGGCCGATAGATATCTTCTCACAGCGGCTGCCCGTCGGCTTTTGCCGCTGTGCCTGCAAATAGGGGAATACATAAGGGACCCTTCCTTTATGCATTCCTTTTTTTGTCGTTTTCTGTCAAATGCAGGCAAAAAAGGGACTGAAGATGAAGAGAATTTATTAAATTTGAATTGACATCACATAAATATGCAAGTATAATAAGATAGCATGTGTATTTGTATATTTATCTGAATCATCTAAGAGGAGTGTTATTCATGTCATTTGATTTTAGCCTGATTTGGAATTCATTGCCTCTGCTGTTGGCAGGTGCCGGTGTTACCATTGAAATCACGGCGATTGCCGTCGGCTTAGGTTTTGTTTTCGGCCTGATTACCAGTGTGTGCCGCTTGTCAGGAGTCAAAATATTGAACATCCTGGCTGTCTGCTACGTCAATATTATCCGTGGGACGCCGCTCTTGGTCCAAATCTTTTTGATTTACTTCGCCCTGCCTATGATCATTGGCGAACGGATCAACCCCTTTGTTGCTGCCGTCGCCGCCTGTTCCGTAAACAGCGGTGCTTATGTGGCAGAAATTTTCCGTGCCGGCATTCAGTCCGTCGATAAGGGCCAGATGGAAGCCGGACGGTCCCTGGGTCTGTCGTGGATGCAGACCATGCGCTACATCATCTTGCCCCAGGCCTTCAAACACGTCATTCCGCCGCTGGGCAATGAATTTATTTCCATGACTAAGGAAACATCCCTGGTTTCGGTCATCGGCTTTGAAGAATTGACCCGCCGTGGCCAGCTGATCATTGCCAAGACCTACGGTTCTTTTGAAATTTGGTTGACTGTCGCCTTTATTTATTTGATCATGACCTTTACCATCGCCCAGTTGGTAAGCTATTTGGAACGGAGGTTTGCAACGGATGATAGAAATTAAAGGGTTGAAAAAAAGCTTTGGCAAACACGAAGTCCTCCGGGGCATCGATTTGACCATTCAAGATAAAGAAGTCGTCGTCATCATCGGCCCGTCCGGGTCCGGCAAGAGTACGATTCTCCGCTGCATCAACTACTTGGAAGAACCGACGGCCGGCGAAATCATCGTCGACGGCATCAGCATGAACGACGCCAAGAGCATCAACAGCGTCCGCAAGGAAGTCGGCATGGTCTTCCAGCGCTTTAATCTCTTCCCGCACATGACGGTCTTGGAAAACATCATCCTGTCGCCCATGAAGACCCGTGGGGAAAGTAAGGAAGCGGCGACGGAAGTAGCTATTCAGCTTCTCGAAAAAGTCGGCCTGGCCGATAAGAAGGATGCTTATCCGGAAACCTTGTCCGGCGGCCAGCAGCAGCGTGTGGCCATTGCCCGCGCCTTGGCTATGAAACCGAAATTTATCCTCTTCGACGAACCGACGTCGGCCCTCGACCCGGAAATGGTTCGTGAAGTTCTCGACGTCATCAAAGACCTGGCTCATGACGGCATGTCCATGGCCATCGTCACCCATGAAATGGGCTTTGCCCGCGAAGTGGCTGACCGCGTCTTATTCGTCGACGAAGGCAAAATCTTGGAACAGGGGAAACCGGACGATCTTTTCTCCCATCCGAAGGAAGAACGGACCCAGGCTTTCTTGTCGAAAATCTTATAAGATCCAAGAACTCTGAAAAGAGGTCCTGCGAAAAACGCCCGTCTGAGCGATTACGGCTCAGACGGGCGTTTTGTGTTAGGCCATATTTTTTTAGCAGTTCACAGCTTAGAGGGAGCGGAAGGCTTTCTCTGCAGCTTCGATGGTCTTTTCGATGTCAGCATCGCTGTGGGCACCGGAGACGAAGTTCGTTTCAAAGGGCGACGGTGCCAGATAGATGCCGTCACTCAGCATCGATAGGAAGTATTTCTTGAAAGCCTTGCCGTCGCAGGCTTCGGCTGTGGCGTAGTCCGTGACCGGTACATCGCTGAAAAAGACGCTGAACATGGTGCCGGCCTGCGGTACCTGGACGGCTGCGCCGGCTTTTTTTGCAGCCTGGCGGATTCCTTCGGTGAGGATCGACGTCTTGGCCGAGACTTTTTCGATATAGTCTGCATCTTCGGTGATGATGCGCAGCGTTTCAAGGCCGGCGGCCATGGCCAGGGGATTGCCGCTTAAGGTCCCTGCTTGGTAGACCGGACCTTTCGGTGAGACCCAGTCCATGATATCCTGTCGGCCGCCGTAGGCTGCGACGGGCAGGCCGCCGCCGATGATCTTACCGAGGGTCGTCATGTCCGGCTTGATATGGTAGATACGCTGGGCACCGTGGAGGGCCGAGCGGAAGCCGCACATGACTTCGTCGAAGATGAGGACCGTGCCGTGTTTCTTCGTTTCTTCCCGAAGGAGGTCGAGGTAGCCTTCCTTAGGAAGGACCAGTCCCATGTTGCCGGCAATGGGTTCGACGATGACGGCGGCGATGTCGTCGCCGTGTTGATCCATCAGGGCTTTAAAGGCAGACGCGTCGTTATAGGGGACAGTCAGCGTGTCTTTGGCCGTTCCGGCCGTAACGCCCGGGCTGTCGGGCTGGCCGAAGGTAGCAGCGCCGCTGCCGGCTTTGACTAAGAGGCTGTCGCCGTGGCCGTGGTAACAGCCGATGAATTTGACAATCTTGTCGCGGCCCGTATAGCCTCGGGCGACTCGGATGGCACTCATCGTCGCTTCCGTACCGGAATTGACCATGCGCAGTTTTTCGATGGACGGGTAGACCTGGCGGACGAGCTTGGCCAGTTCCGATTCGACGAGGGTCGGGGCGCCGTAGCTCGTACCCCGTTCGGCTGCTTCCTGAAGGGCTTTTACGACGCGGGGATGGGCGTGGCCGACGATCATCGGGCCCCAGGAACCGACGTAGTCGATATACTCATTGCCGTCGATGTCACAGATGGTGCTGCCCTTGGCTCGGGCGATAAACGGCGGCGGGCAGCCGATGCGGCTGTACGAACGGACCGGGCTGTTGACGCCGCCCGGCATGAGGGTCTGGGCTTCAGCAAAGGCTGCTTTTGATTTATCTAAGGGAATCATGGAAAGGCCTCCTCATTCTTTGATATCTAAGTTGAATACGTTCCGCAGTTCGCGAACGACCCGTTCTTCATCGGGCGTATGGGCCGCTTCGACGGTGCGCCGCAAGGGGGCACGCAGGATTTTGCGGACTAAGATGTGAGATAAGTTTTCGACGATGCGGAACTGGTCGTCCGTCAGTTCCGGAAGCTTGTTGCGGGCCCTCTTTACGAAGTGGCGCCGCGTCTGTTCGGCCTGCTGAGACAGGCTGACGATGACCGGACGGACCGACAGGTAGCGGTAGCGCTCGACCATGGCCGTGACGGCTTCGTCGACGATGGCTCTGGCGGCGACGGCTTCGCGCTGCCGGGCGGCTTCATTGTCGTGGACGATGCCTTCCAGGTCGTCGATGTTGTATAAGGTTACGCCGTCGATGGCGGCGGCGTCGGGCGAGATGTCGCGGGGGACGGCGATGTCGATGAGCAGGAGGGGCCGACCTTGGCGCCGTTCTTGGAAGCGGCGCAGGCGGGGGACGGTGACCACGTAGTGGGGGGCTCCCGTCGAGGCGATGATGATGTCTACGTCGTCGACGACGGTTTCGGCCTCTTTATAATGGACGGCCCGGCCGCCGACGTCGCGGGCCAGCTCCTCGGCCCGTTCCAGGTGACGGTTGACGATGTAGAGCTTGTCAGCCCCTTTGCCGAGAAAGTTCTGGGCCGTCAGGCGGGCCATTTGGCCGGCACCGTATAAGAGGAGCCCTTTTCCTTTCAGGGAACCGCCGAAGACTTTTTCCGCCATTTGGACGGCTGTATAGCTGACCGATACGGCGTGGTAGGCAATATGAGTCTCTGTCCGGATTCTTTTCCCGACGGCGATGGCCTGTTGAAAGAGCATATTTAAGATAGCCCCGGTGGCGCCGTTTTCATGGGCCAGGACGTAGGCCTGTTTGACCTGGCTTAAGATTTGGCCTTCGCCGACGACGAGGGAGTCGAGGCTGGCGGCGACGGTGAACAGGTGGTCGATGCAGGCCTTTCCCGTGTAGCTGTAGAAATAGGCCGGTTCATAGACAGGTTTTCCCGCCAGGTCCAAAAAGAAATTGCGTAGGGCCTGTTCGTTGTCCCGGACGTCGTCGACGACGGCATAGACTTCGGCGCGGTTGCACGTCGACAAGACGACGACTTCGCGCAGGCCGCCGTAGTCGTCGAGGCGCGAAAGGCCGCTTCGGATGGCGTCTTCCGTCATGGCAAAGCGTTCCCGAACGGCGACGGGGACCGTTTTATGGTTGAGGCCGAGAATGACGAGATCCATGGCTAAGCCTCGACGTCGCCGTTTTTCAGCCACCGGGCCACGTCGATGGCGTGGTAGGTGATGATGATGTCCGAACCGGCTCGTTTCATGCTGGTCAGGGATTCCATGACGATGCGCTTTTCGTCGATCCAGCCCTTTTGAGCGGCGGCCTTGACCATGGCGTATTCGCCGCTGACGTTGTAAGTGGCAATGGGCCGCTGGCAGCGTTCCCGGGCCTGATGGACGATGTCGAGGTAAGCCAGGGCCGGTTTTACCATGATGATGTCAGCCCCTTCTTCAAGGTCTAAATCGATTTCTTTCATAGCTTCGCGGCTGTTGGCCGGGTCCATCTGGTAGCCCCGGCGGTCGCCGAAGTGAGGCGCCGAATCGGCAGCATCCCGGAAGGGGCCGTAATAGGCCGAAGCATATTTTGCGGCGTAGGACATGATGCTGATGTCGGTGAAATCGTGGTCATCCAGGGCCTTTCGGATGGAGGCGACGCGGCCGTCCATCATGTCCGACGGGGCGATGATGTCGGCACCGGCTTCTGCCTGGCTGACGGCGACTTTGTTCAGCAGTTCCAAGGTGGCGTCGTTGTCGACTTCATGGCCTGTCAGTTTGCCGCAGTGGCCGTGGCTCGTATACTGGCAGAGGCAGACGTCGCCGACGATGACCATGTCGGGAACGGCTTTTTTGATGGCTCTCATGGCGCGCTGGACCGGACTTTCCGGATTCCAGGCACTGGAACCGATGTCGTCCTTATAGGCCGGCAGGCCGAAGACTTCGATGGACCGGATGCCGAGCTGCCAAATGTCTTCGGCTAAGGCGACGGCCTTGTCGACAGACAGGTGGTAACAGTCGGGCATGCTGGGAATCTCTTCTTTGACGCCGGTCCCGGGGACGACGAAAATGGGGTAAATGAGGTCACTCAGGGAAAGGTGGTTTTCTCGTATCATAGCCCGCAGCGGTGCCGAACGGCGCAGACGGCGCGGGCGGAGGGTATTTACGTTCATCGTTTTTCTAATCTCCAATCTTTTATGCAGTCAGCTAAGCCGGCCGTCGTATAGGTCGCAGCTGTTATAATCTGTGTGAGGCCCTGTTCGCGGCAGGTTTGAGCCGTAATGGGGCCGATACAGGCAAAGGTCATCTTGTCGAGGGCCGAAGGGGCATCGGCTGTAAGTTCCAGGAAGTGGCGGATTGCCGACGAGCTGGTCACGGTGACGACGTCGACGGCGCCGTCTGCTAACAGTTTTGTCAGGCGTTCCTTGTTTTCGTCGGCGCCGACAGTACAGTAGGCTTCACAGATGTCAACGGAGACGCCTTTTTGGCGGAGCGTATCCGGTAAGAAGGACCGGGCTTCCCTGGCCCTGGGAATGAGGATATGTTCGCCGCCGGAAAGACAGGGTTCCAAGGCTTCGGCCAGTCCTTCGGCGCAGTAGGCCCTGGGGACGACATCGGCGGTCAGGCCGTGTGCTGAGAGGGCTTCTGCCGTAGCGCTGCCGATGGCGGCTAATTTGGCCCGGCCTAAGGCGCGGCTGTCCAAGCCTTTTCGGGACAGTCGGCGGAAGAAGGCGTCGACGCCGTTGGTACTGGTGAAGATGAGCCAGTCGTACTGGGAAATCTTGTCGATGGCCGCGTCGAGGGCAGTATAAGCGTCGCTCGGCGGCTCGATACGGATCGTCGGGACTTCGATGCACGACGCGCCCAGATCTTCCAGCTGTCGGGTCAGGGCCGGTGCCTGGGCATGGGTCCGGGTGACGGCGATGCGAAGCCCAAAGAGGGGCTTGGTATCGAACCACTGCATGGACGGCCGAAGGGTTACGACGTCGCCGACGATGAAGATAGCCGGCGCTTTAAATTGGCGTTCCGCTGCCTTTCGGGCGATGTCGCCGACGGTAGCCACTAAGGTTTCCTGACTGGGCTTGGTGCCCCAGCGGACCAGGGCTGCCGGCGTGTCGGCCGGTCTGCCGTGGGCCATGAGCTCTTTGGTAATCAAAGGCAGGTTGTGGACGCCCATGAGAAAGACCAAGGTGTCGACGGCTGTGGCCAATTTATCCCAGCGGATGGACGATGCTTTTTTCGTCGGGTCTTCGTGGCCGGTGACGACGGCAAAGGATGAGGCTGCCGTCCGGTCGGTGACGGGGATGCCGGCGTAGGCCGCAGCGCCGATGGCTGAGGTCACGCCGGGGATGATTTCAAAGGGAATGCCGGCGTCGTGCAAGGCTCGGCTTTCTTCACCGCCTCGGCCAAAGACGAAGGGGTCGCCCCCTTTGAGGCGGACGACGACCTTGCCGGCACGGGCTTTTTCAATCAGTAAGTCGATGATCTCTGCTTGGGGCAGGGTGTGGTCGGCGGCTTTTTTGCCGACGTATATTTTTTCGGCATCAGGCCGGGCGAAGTCGAGGAGCCGTTCGTCGGCCAGGTAGTCGTAGATGACGACGTCGGCTTGACCGAGGACGTCGCGCCCTTTTAAGGTCAAGAGGCGGTAGTCGCCGGGGCCGGCGCCGGTGAGATATACAATGCCGTTCATGGAAAACCTCCTTTATTCGGCAGGGGTGATGCCGAGGTCTGTCAAAATTTGCCGGCCTCCTTCGTCGAGGAGGGTCCGGGCTGCTGTTTGGCCGAGGGCGGCGCTGTCAGAAAGGGGCCCCGTTGCCTGGTGGCGGAAGACGCGGCTGCCGTCGGGGGCAGCGATGATGCAGGACAAGGTGAGCTCTTCGCCTTTGGCGCTGCCGTAGACGCCGACAGGGACTTGGCAGCTGCCGTTGATGGCCGCTAAGAAGGCCCGTTCGGCTGTGGTGGCTGCCGTCGTTTCTTCGTCGCTGAGAAAGGACAGGGCCTGTTTCAGGTCCTCGTCGTCGGACCTGGTTTCAACTGCCAGGGCTCCTTGGCCGACGGCGGGAATCATAGTCGCCGTCGAGAGGAGTTCGGTAATGCGGTCGCCTCGATTCAGGCGGTTTAGGCCGGCCTCGGCTAAGATGATGGCGTCGTACTCGCCGTCGTCGAGCTTTTTGAGCCTCGTATCGACGTTGCCCCTAAGGTCACAGACCGTAAGATCGGGGCGAAGGGCCAGGAGCTGAGCCTTTCTTCTCAGGCTCGACGTGCCGACCCGGGCTCCTTGGGGAAGGGCGGCGAGGGATTTATAGCGGTTCGATACCAGGGCATCGTGGACCCAGGTCCTGGCCGTGACGGCAGCCAGGCAGAGGCCGTCCGGTAAGGCGGCGGGCAGATCTTTCAGGCTGTGGACGGCTAAATCGATGGTACCGGAGAGAAGGCGCGATTCCAATTCCGACGTAAAGAGTCCTTTGCCGCCGATGCGGGCTAAGGGGACGTCGAGAATCTTATCGCCTTGGGTGACGATGTGTTCCAGGCGTACGGAAAGGTCCGGGTCGTGAAGGATAAGGGCCTCTTTGATGTATTCGGCCTGCCATAAGGCCAGTGGACTTCGCCGGGTGCCGATGACTAAGTTACGTTTCATGACGTCTCCTTTCAAATTCACTCAGACGACGGGCTAAACGGCGGCTGGCCTCATCGATGTCATTTTGTTCGACGAGGGCCATGATGTCGTCGGTCAACGCGTCACGCCAAAAGTCGTGGCGGTCCCTGGGGGAGGACAGGGCGGATCTGGCGGCTGAACGGATGCGGGCCACTTCATCGAGCCAGCGGCCGTAGCGTTCGTCAAAGCATTTTTCTAATCGCTGCCGCAGCCAGCGCGAGAAGGCCGGCCCCTTGCCGTTCGTCGAGATGGCGAGCTGCAGGTCGCCTTGACGGACGACGGCCGGCACGGTGAAATTACATAAATGGGGGACGTCGCAGACGTTGATCAATTTGCCCGCTTCTTCGGCAGCCTGTGACGCCATCAGACTGACGGCTTCATCGTCGGTGGCGCAGATGATGAGGAAGAAAGGCTTTTCGTCGCCTCGCTCATATTTTTTTGCCTTCCAGATTAAACGGCCGGCAGCGGCCCGGTTTTTTATCGTCTCCGTCGCTGTCGGAGCGATGACTGTGACGGCTGCCCCTTCATCGAGGAGGCCGGCTATTTTTCGTTCGGCGACGGTACCGCCGCCGATGACCAGACAAGGCCGGCTGCGGAGATCTACGTTGATGGGATACATAGGGAATCCTCGCTTTTTTATAATATATTCCTTATTATACACAATTCTCCGGAAAAAAGCGTGGCAATGACAACACTTTTAGAAAGACCGCCATATGAGAAAATCCGTACAGTGCGGGACTGTACGGATTTGTCGGCTGTCAAACCGAAATCAGCGGATGAAGTTGGTCATGATCTTGGCTTCGGTCTCCGGTGCTGCGATACCGGCTTTTTTCCCGGCTTCGATGCACTGCAGGATCCAGGCCATGTTGCGGCCTAAGGTGCGCATGATCTGAAGGCCTTCTTCGTCGCGTCTGACTTCGTCCGGCGTATTGCCGTGGACCATGGGCCAGTAGCTCGAAGCGACGCTGATCATCTGGTGGTAGGACAGGTATTTATTGAGGACGTCCAAGGTCGCCGTCGTGCCGGCCCGGCGGGCAGAGGCGACGGTGGCGCCGACTTTATGGACCAATGCGTTTCCGGCCATACCGGCTAATTGGTCCATAAAGGATACGATTTCACCGGTCGGCGAAGCCCAGTAGACAGGGGAACCGATGACCAGACCGTCGGCGGACTGCATTTTTTCAGCAACCGCCGTGACGACGGCTTTGTCAGGGACGGCGTGGATGATTTCCGCGTCGATGCCATTTTCACGGAGCGTATCGGCGACGACGGACAATGCCGTATAGGTGCAGCCTTTTTCGCGTCGGCTGCCGTTTAATAAGATAACTTTCATGGGAATGCCTCCTCTATGGAAGATGACTGTCTGCAGACAGCTAGTGAAATAATTATATACATCTATATATATCAAGATAACTATAGCACAGGAAGGCCCGAAGAGCAAGGCAGTCATCACTGAAGGTGACTCTTGCTCTTTTTGCATAGAAATAGATGAACCTATGAAATTAAAATATCAAAATAGATAATTAAAAATGATATTTTTATTGCATTTGAGGGTTGGCCGTGGTATCATAAGGGCATCAAAAAAGACTAGCCATGATTCATGAAAGGAAGTATGACTTATGAATACAAATACGCCGATGGATTCAGCCAACCAGGAAGTTTGGATTGGCGTCGATGTCGGAACGACCGGTGTCCGTGCCATTGCCTATACGGAAGAAGGCATCAACGTCTGCTCGTCCGAAGCGTTCTATCCCTTGTTGACGCCCCGTCCCGATTGGGCTGAAGAAAGCCCGCTTCAAATTCTCGAAGCCGTTCAGGATGTCATCCGCAAGACGACGGAACAGCTCCGCTACCGGAATAAGGAATTGGCCGGCATCGCCTTGAGTACGGCCATGCACAGCTTTGCCGCTCTCGATGAAGCCTATGAACCCCTTCACGATATGCAGACCTGGGCCGACAGCCGCAGTGCTGCCATCGTCCGGGACATGAAGAAAGACGAAGCCTTATGCCGCTCCTTCTACGAACGGACAGGCTGCCCGATTCACGCCTGCTACCCCTTTGCCAAGATTATCTGGCTCCGTCAGAACCAGCCCGAACTGTTCCGCCAAATGCGCTTTGTCGGTTCTCTGAAAGATTACTTATACTATCATCTGACCGGTGAGTGGCTCGTCGATAAGTCGACGGCCAGCACGACGGGCATGTACAACGAACAGACCCTCGCATGGGACGATGAAATCATCGCCTATGCCGGCATCACCAAAGATCAGCTGCCGCCCGTCGTTTCGACGACCTACAGCCACGGACTGTGCGAAAAGGCCGCTAAGATCCTGCGCCTGCCGGCCAATCTTCCCGTCGTCATCGGTGCTACGGACGGCGTCTTGGTCAACGTCGGCATCGGTGCCGTCGAACCGGGACAGATCAGCGGTACCATCGGCACCAGCGGCGCCTTGCGCATGCTGACCCGTCAGCCTAAGGTCGACCCCCAGATGCGTACTTGGTGCTACAACCTGACTGACGACATGTGGGTCGCCGGCGGAGCCATCAACAACGGCGGCATGATCCTGCGCTGGGTCCGCGACAAGATTTGCCATTACGGCGGAAGCGCCTTGGAAACGCTGGACATCGACCCGTATGACCTGATGACCATGAAGGCCGAACACGTCGACGCCGGTGCCGACGGCCTCATCTGCCTGCCTTGCTTTACGGGCGAACGGGCACCGCACTGGAATTCGGAACTGCGGGGCATGTTCTTCGGATTTTCTCTCAATCACAGCCGATCCCATATGATCCGTGCCGTCATGGAAGGCATCTGCTACAGCTTAAACAGCGTCATGGCAGCCCTTCGGGAATTTGGCGATGTCAAGGACATCCGGGTCAGCGGCAGCTTTACGAAATCGAAGCTCTGGCTGCAGATCATGTCGGACGTCTTCAATGAACCGATTACCCTGCCCGACAACAGTGAAGGTGCAGCCTTCGGCGCTGCTGTCTTAGGCTTCATTTCAAGCGGCAAGTTAAAGAGCATTGCCGATACGGCTAATTTGGTCCACGCCAAAAAAGTCTATACGCCTATTGAGGAAAATGCCGCCGTATACCGTGAGCTCTACGATATTTTCACTCGCCTCTACCAAAAATTACAAGGTGAATTTGCCGATATTGCGGCATACCAACAGCAATTAAAATTATAATTTTCAGCAGAAAAGGGGATGTACTTATGATGCTTCACGATATTGGTGTCGTCGGCATGGCCGTCATGGGCAGCAACCTGGCCCTCAATATGGCCGACCACGGCTATGACGTCGCTGTATACAACTATACGCCGGATTTGACGGAAAAATTCCTGAAAGAACGGCCTCACGATAAGATTCACGGATTTTTGGAACTCGATGAATTCTTGGCCTCTCTCAAACGGCCGCGGAAGATCATGCTCATGATCATGGCCGGCGCTCCTGTCGACAGCATGATCGACCAGCTCCTCACGCGCCTCGATGAAGGCGACATCATCATCGACGGCGGCAATTCTTACTTCGGCGATACCCAGCGCCGCTGCGAACGCTGCAAGGAAGCGGGTATCCACTTCTACGGCATGGGTATTTCAGGCGGGGAAACGGGAGCTCGCCGCGGTCCGGCTATCATGCCCGGCGGCAATAAGGAAACCTACGCTGAAATCCAGCCTATTTATGAAGCCATTGCGGCCAAAGCTTCGGACGGCAAGCCCTGCTGCACTTACATCGGCGCTGACGGTGCCGGTCATTACGTCAAGATGGTCCACAACGGCATCGAATACGCCGACATGCAGCTCATTGCCGAAGCCTACCTACTGCTGAAATACGTCGGCGGCTATGACAATGCTGCCATGTCTAAGATTTTCCATGAATGGAATCAGGGAGAACTGAAGAGCTTCCTCATCGGCATTGCAGCTGACATCTTCGCCGAAGACGATGAAGAAGGCGGCCAGGTTCTCGATAAGATCGCCGACGCTGCCGGTCAGAAGGGGACCGGCCGTTGGACCAGCATCGAATCGATGAAACAAGGCGTCGATATCTCTATGATTACGGCAGCCTGCAACGCCCGCGTCATGTCCAATGCACCGAGCCGCACCCAGGCTCAGCAAGCCGTCGTACGACCGGATATTACGCCGCAGCGCGGTGACGACTTCGTCGAAGCCGTTCGCCAGAGCCTGTACGCCGCTAAGATCGTCGCTTACGCTCAGGGCTTCTCCCTCTATAAGAGTGCCTCGGAAACCTATGACTGGCACCTCGATTACGGCGCCATCGCTTCGATTTTCCGGGCCGGCTGCATCATTCAGGCCGAATTTTTAAACAAGATCACCGAAGCTTACGGAAAGAATCCCGATCTTGACAACCTCTTGTTCGACGATTTCTTTCTCCAAAAAATCAATGACAACCAAGGCGCTCTGCGCCGTATCATCGGCCTCGCCGTCAGCCAGGGACTTCCCATTCCGGCCTTCTCGGCAGCCCTTCAGTACCTCGATGCCTACAGCAGTCCCCAGGTAGGGGCCAACCTCATCCAGGCCCTGCGCGATTACTTCGGGGCCCATACCTTTAAGCGCGTCGATAAAGAAGGAATCTTCCATCATCACTGGAAAGAACATTATACGAAATAAAGGAGGTTTATATCATGCCCCTCGTCATTCTTGCCGTTGGCATTCTCATACTGTTTTTCCTCATTGTAAAAGTAAAACTCAATAGTTTTCTGGCCCTGCTCCTCGTCGCCGGCCTCGTAGGTCTTGCCGAAGGCATGCCCATCGATCAATTGATTCCGACCATTGAAAAAGGTCTCGGCGGTACCCTCGGCGGCCTTGCCATCGTCGTATCCTTCGGGGCCATGCTGGGCAAACTCATGGCCGAAAGCGGCGGCGCCCAGCGCATTGCCACGACGCTGATCAACGTCTTCGGACGGGAAAAAGTAAAATGGGCCGTCTGCCTGACAGGCTTCATCGTCGGCATCGCCTTGTTCTATGAAATCGGCTTCGTACTCCTCATCCCCTTGGTATTTACCGTCGCTGCCGAAGCCAAGATTCCTCTTCTTGAAGTCGGGATCCCCATGGCAGCGGCCCTGTCAGTCACCCACGGCTTCCTGCCGCCTCATCCCGGTCCGACGGCCATTGCCATTATCTATAATGCCGATATCGGCACGACCTTACTGTATGGCGCCGCCATCGCCATTCCGACGGCTATCGTAGCCGGTCCCTTGTACTGCAACTTGACCAAGGATATTAATCCGGAAATCCCTAAGGGCATGTACAATCCGAAAATCTTTAAGGACGACGAAATGCCGAGCTTCGGTATCTCAGTCTTTACGGCCCTGGTTCCGGTCATCCTCATGGCAGCTTCGGCGATTGCCAAATTGACCATGGATGCCGATTTGCCCCTGCGCCACGTCCTGACCTTCTTCGGTCAGCCTGATATTGCTCTGACCATTTCCGTCGCCATCGCCATTTATACCTTCGGCATCGGCCGCGGCAAATCCATGGAAGACGTCATGAAAACCGTCCAGGATGCGGTCCTGGCCATCGCCATGATTCTCCTCATCGTCGGCGGCGGCGGTGCCTTGAAGCAGGTCCTCATCGACAGCGGTCTCGGTACCTATATCGGGGAACTGGTAGCAAATTCCGACCTTTCGCCGCTCTTTTTGGCCTGGCTGGTAGCCGCCGTCATCCGCACGGCCTGCGGTTCGGCCACCGTCGCAGCCCTTACAGCCGGCGGTATTGCCGCTCCGATTGCGGTTGCTACCGGTGCGAATCCCGAACTGATGGTCCTGGCGACCGGTGCCGGGTCGCTCATCTTCAGCCCGCCCAATGACCCCGGATTCTGGTTATTTAAAGAATTTTTCGGCCTGACCATTAAAGAAACAGTCCGCACCTGGTGTGCCTTGGAAACGATTATCGCCGTCATGGGCCTCATCGGTGTCCTTGTATTAAATGTATTTGTAGGGTAAAATAAGGAAGTAAATAATGAGTAGGAGAGAATCTTATGGAAGAAGCAAACATCCAACGATTTCCCGGCCTGCGCAGTGTATACGGCGGTCTGACTAAGTCAGAGCGCCGTATTGCCGATTATATCGCCAATCATGCCGGTGTCGTCATGGAACAGACCGTAGCCGACTTGGCGGCGCAGACGGATAGTTCAGAAATTACGATTTCCCGGTTTTGTAAGAAATTAGGCTTCAGCGGTCTGAAAGGATTGAAACTGATGCTGGCAGCCGGCATGTCGACCGTACCGGCCAAGGCCTTTCACGATATCGACTCCGGTGACGGCAGCCACGACGTAGCCTCCAAGGTCTTTGCCAACATCGCCGAAGGGCTGCAGGATACGCTGAGCCTCCTCGATTACGAGGCCCTTGATAAGGCAGCGGCCATGATTTTGGCGGCTAAAAGGGTCTATGTCTTCGGGTTCGGCAATTCGGCCACCGTTTGTTCCGATATGGAGACCCGGTTCCTGCGCCTGGGCCTGGCCATCCGGGCCGATGCCGATTCCCATATGCAGGTTACGGAAGCGGCCTTGATGACGGCTGACGACGTGGTCATTGCCGTGTCCCACAGCGGGGCCACCAAGGAGCTCCTTCAATCTGTTCGGGCGGCTAAGAAGGTCGGAGCCGGCATCATCGTCATTACCAGCCACGGTCGATCCCTCTTGGCGGAAGAAGCCGATATCTGTCTCTGCGGCATGGGCCGCGAAGTCCAATTCACGTCGGAAGCCGGGGCCTCGCGCCTGATTCACATGGCCATTGGCGACGTCCTCTACACGCGGATTGCCATGCAGGAAAAAGGATTGTTCAAGGGCAATATGGAAAAGATGCGCAAAGAAATCGGCAAGAGACGGCAATATTGATTTAATACCTGACAAGCAGCCTGCTTTCCATTATCGAGCAGGCTGTTTTTACGACATAAAAAAGACCCATGCCCATCCCATACGCCACAAGTGACGTACATAGGATGGCAAGCCCGTAAAGGCTTGTCTGCCGTTCAACAGCAGAACATGGTTCCTGGTACTGTAAGTATAGCCGAATCGTGGGATGGCGTCAAGGATAGGGTAAGAGATCTAAAAGGTGTCAACTCAGATGTGGACTTTTTGAGCGATTTGTGGAATAATAGAATCGCTATATAGAAATGAGGAAGGATGATCAGAGGGTGAAAAAATTTGTGGAAATGGCGACGATTGTCGAAAATACAGCCATAATTCCGGAAGTCTGGAAAATGGTCTTCAAAGCGCCGAAGACGGCCCGAGAAGCCAAGGCCGGTCAGTTTGTCAATGTCCACCGCGATGGGGGACAGACCTTTTTGCGCCGTCCTTTCGGCATCGTCGATGCCGATATTGATGCGGGAACGGTGACCATTATTTACCGCTTGGTCGGTATCGGTACGGAAGAAATGAAGGATCTCCGTCCCGGCGATGTGATCAACGTCGAAGGTCCCTTAGGCGACGGCATCTTTACGACGACGCCGGGGAAGGTCCTCCTGGCTGGCGGCGGTGTCGGTTTGGCGCCGCTCATCTTCCTGGCGAAACAGCTCGATCATCCCATCGTGCTCGTCGCCGGCAAGACGGCAGCGGAAACGTTTTGGACTGAGTTTTTTGAACCCTACGCCGAAGAAATCTATGTCACTACCGATGACGGCTCGAAGGGCATCAAAGGCTTTGCTGTCGATGCCCTGCCTAACATCTTTTCGGAACATCCTGTCGACCGCGTATCGGTCTGCGGCCCGACGATGATGATGAAGACCATTGCCGAAGCATCGGCCAAGGCCGGCATCGACTGCGAAGTCTCCATGGAAAAGCGGATGGCTTGCGGTATCGGCGTCTGCCTGGGCTGCACCTTTGAAAGCAAGCTGGACGGCAAGCGCTATAAAGTCTGCACCGACGGACCCGTCTTTTCGGCAAAGGAGGTCTTCTGATGATCAGTGAACGAATTGCTGTCGAATTCGCCGGCATCTCGATGAAAACGCCCGTCATGGGGGCATCGGGAACCTTCGGATTCGGCATCGAATACAGTGACTTTCTCGACCTCGATGCCGTCGGGGCCATCATCTCCAAGGGCATTACGCCCTTGCCGCGGCCGGGCAATCCCGGTGTCCGCGTCGCTGAAACGCCGGCAGGGATGCTCAACTGCATCGGCTTGGAAAACCCCGGCGTCGACGCCTTTAAGCGGGATATCCTGCCTAAGGTAACGTCTGCCTGTCAGACGCCGCTCATCGTCAACATCTCCGCCGGCAGTGTGGAGGAGTACGGGAAACTGGCGGCCGACCTCGACGTCGACGGCGTCGCAGGCTTAGAAGTAAACATTTCCTGCCCTAACGTCAAGGAAGGGGGCATCGTCTTCGGAACCCAGCCGGATGCTGCTGCTGCCGTAACGCGCAGCGTCAAGGACAATACGAAAAAGCCGGTCATCGTCAAATTATCGCCGAACGTCACCGATATTACGACCATGGCCAAGTCCGTCGAAGCAGCCGGTGCCGATGCCATTTCCCTGATCAACACCCTGACCGGCATGGCCATCGACATCACGACGCGCCGTCCCATTTTGGGCAACATCACCGGCGGCTTGTCGGGCCCGGCTGTAAAACCTATTGCCCTGCGCATGGTTTGGCAGGCCTCGAAGGCCGTATCCATTCCCATCTTGGGCCTCGGCGGTATCGTAACTTGGCAGGATGCCGTTGAATTCATGCTGGCCGGCGCCAGTGCGGTCGCTGTCGGCGCCCATAACTTCGTCGATCCCCGAGCCGTCGAAACGGTAGCCGAAGGCCTCGACCAGTACTGTAAAGACCAGGGCATCGCTCATATCAGCGACATCGTCGGTCAATTAGAAGCATAAAAAGAGTATACATTAGCGTCTTGTGGACATAGTCCGTTCACAAGACGTTTTTTGTTGTCATGAAATATTGCCGCAGCATGATTGTGCCGCCTTATTTTTATCTTCAAGGCGACATAAAAAAGACATGAACAAGAGATAACCCTGTTCATGTCTATGGTTGGCAGATGTTTTATTTCTTATTCTTTTTATGCGATGCCAGGTCTCCGCCGTACTGGATGAGGTTGACGACGACGATGAGGATGATGATCGTCGCCAGCATGACGTCGGGACGGAAGCGCTGGTAGCCGTAGCGGATGGCGATATCACCGAGACCGCCGCCGCCGATAGCACCGGCCATGGCCGATGCGCCGATGAGGTTGACGATGAGGACCGTAACGTTGTTGATGATCGTCGGCAAAGCTTCCGGCAGGAGGACCTTGCGGATGATCTGGAAGGGCGTAGCGCCCATGGATTCAGCGGCTTCGACGAGGCCGTAATCGACGTCGCGGATCGACGTTTCGACGAGGCGGCTGAGGAAGGGGATAGCGACGATGGTCAATGGGACGCAGGCCGCTGCTGTGCCGATAGACGTGCCGGCAATGAGACGGGTCAAGGGGATGATGGCCACCATGAGGATGATAAAAGGCACGGAACGGATGATGTTGACGATGGTGCCTAAAATCCGGTTGATGAAGAGGTTTTGCAGGATGTGCCCCTTACTGGTCGTAACCAGGGTGACGCCCAGGGGGATGCCGATGATGCCGGCGATGACCGTGGCCACGGCGACCATATAGAACGTTTCTTCAATGCCTTGGAGCATTAACTTAATGATTTCTTGGGACATAACCTAAAACCTCACTTCCTATCGGTAATGTTTTAATATACGAGAAGGCCTTGGCCTGGGTTTCCATATCACCCATGATGACGATGATCAAGTAGCCGAAAGGTTCGTCTTGGATGTAGTCGATGTTGCCGTAGAGGACGCTGACCTTAACGTGGAAGGTGCTGACGATTTCCGAGACGACCGGTTCGTGGGTAGCCTTGCCTTTAAAGCGCAGGCGGACCAGCATGTCGTGGTCCGGCGTCGGCTGGTCGGAGACGCCGAGATTCTTGATGCCCGTCGGCAGTTCCATGTTGATGACCGACGTGACGAAGTCCTTCATGGTCTGGGACTGGGGATTGGTGAAGATGTCGACGACGCGGCCCATTTCCTTGATGACGCCGCCTTCGATGACGGCTGCCCGATGGCAGATGTTTTGGACGACGGCCATTTCATGGGTAATGATGACGATGGTAATGCCCAGGCGCTGATTGATGTCCTGGAGGAGTTCCAAGATGGATTTCGTCGTCTGCGGGTCGAGGGCCGATGTCGCTTCGTCGCAAAGGAGAATTTTGGGATCGCTGGCAAGAGCGCGGGCGATGCCGACGCGCTGTTTTTGACCGCCTGAGAGCTGAGACGGATAGTTGGCGGCGCGGTCGCTGAGGCCGACCAGTTCCAACAGGGACTCTACTTTTTTATGGATGACGTCTTTCGAGGCGCCGACCAATTCCAAGGGGAAGGCGATGTTTTCAGCAACCGTCCGCGATGAAAGGAGGTTGAAGTGCTGGAAAATCATGCCGATATTTTTGCGTTCGGCCCGAAGCTGGGATTCGCTCATTTTGCACAGGTCTTTGTCGTCGATGATGACTTCGCCGCTGGTCGGTTTTTCCAGCATATTGATGCAGCGGACGAGGGTCGATTTGCCGGCACCGCTCTTGCCGATGATGCCGAAGATCTCGCCGTCTTCGATGGTCAGGTTGATGCCCTTTAAGGCTTGGATTTGGGCAGCGCCGCCGTAGGTTTTGGTAATGTTCTTTAAGGTAATCACAGTATCACTCCTTGAGCCAGGCGTACAGGGGAAAAAGACAATAAAAAAGGCCGTCATGCAGATGACGGCCGTCAATACGGAGTTACTTCATCTGTCGGAATGTTCCGGTGGACTTGGCACCTTCCCGAATGGGGGTTGCCGCAGCGTCATCGGGCCAGTCCCTCAGCTGCTCTGGATGAAAGGTATATCGTTTGTTGCAACTTATAATAGCACGGCTTTTTGCCGTTGTCAATAAGTAATCTTTACTCGGCCCAGTTTCCGTTAGTGAATACCGGAACGACAGTGCCGTCTTTTTTTAGGCCTGTAATGGTAAGGTCCTTCGAGCCGACCATGAAGTCGACGTGAATCATGGAGTCGTTGAGACCGGCTTTAGAAAGGCCTTCTTTGTCGAGTTCCGTGCCGCCTTCAAGGCAGGTCGGGTACGACGCGCCCAGGGCTAAATGGCAGGAGGCATTTTCATCGAATAAGGTTTCGTAGAATAAGATGCCCGACAGGGAAATGGGCGACGCGTAGGGGATGAGGGCAACTTCGCCGAGGCGGCCGGCTCCTTCATCGACGGCGACGAGTTTCTGTAAGACATCTTCGCCGATTTCGGCAGCGGCGTCGACGACTTTACCGTCCTTAAAGGTCAGGCGGAAGCGGTCGATGGTATTGCCGTTGTAAACGAGGGGCCGCGTGCTGTACACCGTGCCGTTGACGGCGTCGGCTTTCGGCGCCGAATAGATTTCTTCCGTCGGTACGTTGGCGTTGAATAAGATGCCCGTTTCCGTTTTTTCCATGCCGCCCTGCCAAATATGGTTATCCGGAAGGCCGACGGTGAGGTCCGTTCCCAGGCTGTTGGTGTAGTGGAGGCTGGTGAAGTGCTGGTTGGTCATCCACGTCCGGCGGTTTTTGAGATTCGAGAGGTGTTCGTCCCAGTCGGCCAAGGGGGCTTTTCCGTCGGCTCGGGACGATTGGAGAATCTGATTCCACAGGGCGTTATAGGCCTTGTCTGCGTCAAGATCAGGATATAGGAGCTTGGCCCAAACGGCACTCGGTACAGCGGCGACGAGCCACGTCGTCTTGGAGGCCATCATGCCGTCGATATATTCTTTTAAGGCGGCGTTGTGGGCCTTTTGCTGGGCGAAGATCTTCTTCGTATCGATGCCGCTCAGGAGTTTGGGATTGGCCGAAATGAGACTGAGGAAGGCGGCTTTTTTATGGTAGTAATGGAGGCTGAAGTCGCGGCGCCAGTCCGGCAGGGACTCGAAGGACGACAGGTCTTCGTGTTCGTAGCGAAGGCGGGTCATGTCGTCCGAGCGCCAGTTGGCGACGACTTCCGAGGCTCCGGCCGCATAGGCTTCCTTTGTCAGCAAGGTGACGAAGTCGTGGGCTTCGACGGGGGCATTGATGACTAAGGTCTGCCCTTTCTGTATATTGAGGCCTTTTTGCAGTAAGACCTTGGCATAGGCCGTTAATTGTGTCGTAGTTGGCATATGAATCAACTCCTTATAGATGTATTATAGACGCCAGGCGGTATGTTTCCACAGGCGCCAGTTGAGGGCGGCGGCGTTGATGGCCAGGCTGATGATCAGGCTGAGCCAGTAGCCGTACGGGCCGTAGGGCGTGAGATGGGCCATGGCGTAGCCCATGGGGATACTGATGAACCAGTAGGTGATGAAGGCTACGTAGGTGATGATGCGCACGTCTTTATAGCCGCGCAGGATGCCTTGGACCGGCGTCCCCATGGCATCGCAGAAGGCGAAGGCTACGGCGCATAAGATGAAGCTGCGCAGGGCCCAGAGGGTATCCTTATCGGTCGTGAACAAGGCGGCAATGTCGTCGACGAAGACGTAGGTGAAGAGGGTGACGCCGACGGCGATGATGAGGGCCGTGAGCTGACAGAGGACGGCATACTGCCGGGCACCGTGGTAATTTTTAGCACCGACTTCATAGCCGATGACGATAGTCGCTGCCAGGCTGATGCTCCAGGGAATGGTATAGGTCAACGTCGTGAAGCTGATAGCAGCCTGGTTGGCGGCCAGATATAAGGTGCCGAATTCGGTCATCAACAGGCCGACGATGGAAAAGAGGCTGGTCTCACAGAAGACGGCGATGAAAATGGGAATGCCGAGTTCCAATTGATGGTAGGCGTGATGCCAGCTGAAGGGCCTCAGGTGCTTCCACAGACCGTATGAGCGAAAGGGTTCCATAAAGGTCAGGACGGCGACGAAGAGGAGAAAAGAAATCCATGACGCAATGGTGATGGCATAGCCCGTTCCGATGCCGCCCATGGCCGGAATGGGACCGGCGCCGAAGATGAGAAGCCGGAAAAGAATGATCGTGAGAACCAAATTGGTCATGAGTATGGCCATCGATACCTGGGTCTTGCCGTGGGCGTCGACGACGTAGCGCATCGTCGCTTGGAGACAGATGGGAACGAGTCCTAAGGCCAGGGCCTTGAGGTATTCCCAGGCAATATAGTGAACCTTGGGCTCAAGGGTCAGAAAGTCGAGGAAGGGCGGCAGCAGGAGATAGCCTGCCAGGAAGATGAAGGCCGTAAAGGCCAAGCTCAGGTAGAGACTCTGCATGATGTAGATGGGAATCTCTTCCGTCTTCTTGGCGCCCCTTAGCTGGGCGATGATCGGCGAGATGCCGAAGAAGATGCCGCACAGGCCAGCAAAGACGGGAATCCAGACGTTGACGGCGACGGCGACGCCGGCCAAATCGACGGTACCGGCGCGGCCGCTGAAAATGGAGCTGAAGACCGACGTGCCGACTTGGGCCATCTGGGTCAGGAGCAGGGGAAAGAATAAGGTCAGGAAATGACGCCATTGGTGAAGCTGGGGGAACATGAATACCTCCTTATACGAAAAAAGCGTTGCCCTTAAATGACAACGCTTTTTCTACAGTTCAACTTATTTGCCCATCGCATTGACTTTGGAAGCCAAACGGGATTTTTTACGAGCTGCCGTATTTTTATGGAGAACGCCTTTACGTGCGGCGCTATCAATTACGCTGCTAGCTTTATCAAATGCCTGTTTTACAGCATCAGCGTCACCACCGAGGATAGCTTCGTTCGTACGGCGGATAGCGGTATGAACCGAAGATTTTACTCGAGAGTTAGCTGCATGACGAGCTGCGTCTTTTTCCATCGTTTTCATGTTGGATTTAATCTGCGGCAATGGATTCACCTCCCTAATTTACAAGAACACTAGAAAAAATTTTACCATATGCCACAGAAAAAATCAATAGTTTTTTTGCAGGACATGCGATTAGGCTTTACCTTCCGAACCGAGGACGGCTTTGATCTTATGCGCTACGATGTCGTGAACGAACTGACGGCCGTCGGTCAGGTACTGACGCGGGTCGAAGTGGTCCGGATGCTGAGCCATGTGCTGGCGGATGCCGGCAGTCAGGCCGAGACGGAGGTCGGAGTCGATGTTGATCTTGCAGACCGACAGGGAAGCAGCTTTGCGGAGCTGATCTTCAGGGATGCCGACAGCATCAGCCAGGTCGCCGCCGTTGGCATTGATGATTTTGACGTATTCCGGTACGACCGAGGAAGCACCGTGGAGTACGATCGGGAAGCCAGGCAGGCGTTTGGAAACGTCTTCGAGGATGTCGAAGCGAAGCGTCGGCGGTACGAGAACGCCGTCTGCGTTGCGCGTGCACTGTTCCGGAGTGAATTTGAATGCGCCGTGGCTGGTGCCGATAGCGATAGCCAAGGAATCGACGCCCGTGCGGGATACGAATTCTTCGACTTCTTCCGGACGGGTGTAGTGAGCTTCTTCAGCCGAGACGTTGACATCGTCTTCGATGCCGGCCAGCTGACCGAGTTCGCCTTCGACGACGACGCCCTTGGAATGAGCGTATTCAACGACTTTTTTCGTCAAAGCGATATTGTCTTCGAAAGAATGTTTGGAGCCGTCGATCATAACGGAGGTAAATCCGCTGTCGATGCAGTCTTTGCAGGTTTCAAAGTCAGCACCGTGGTCGAGGTGAAGGGCGATGGGGAGATCGTAATCTTCCAGGGCTGCGGCTACGAGATGTTTCAAGTACGACGGTTTCGCATATTTGCGGGCACCGGCCGAAGCCTGAAGGATGATCGGGGATTTCAATTCAGCAGCGGCTTCTGTAACGGCCTGGACGATTTCCATGTTGTTGATGTTGAATGCACCGATGGCATAGTGGCCTTCATAGGCTTTTTTAAACATTTCTGTAGTTCCAATTAATGGCATGTTTACATTCCTCCTACAAATACGTATATAATAGTTTTAGTGTATATAATTCCAGCCGGCCTGGCGGACGAGGGCGTCCATATCTTCAGGCAGCCGGGAATTAACGGTAATGAAGCGATGGGTCATGGGGTGGGTAAACTGCAGACAGTAGGCATGGAGAGCCTGGCGCTGCATGAGGCGGCGGGAACCGCCGTAGAGGTCGTCCCCTAAGAGAGGATAGCCGAGATAACTGCTGTGAACCCGAATCTGATGGGTCCGTCCGGTGTGTAAAAGGACCTGGAGCAGACTGTAGTCGTCGCCAGCGGCGAGACAGGTAAAATCAGAGTGGGCCGGCTTGCCGTCTTGGCGGACGCAGCGGGTAATGATGCTGTCGGGACATCTTCCGATAGGGGCGTGTACAGTTGTGACCCGCGCAGGGTATCGTCCCTGACAGAGTGCGAGGTACAAGCGCCTGTAACTGAGGTCCTGCTTGTCAAAGGCGTATTGAATTTGCGGCTCTTTGGCGACCATGCATAAGCCCGACGTGTTTTTATCCAGGCGGTGCATGGGATGGTACGAGCAGTGCTGACCGGTCCGCTCATAATGATAGGCCACGGCGTTGGCCAAGGTCCCGTCGCGGACGGACGATGTCGGATGCATCAGGATGCCTGCCGGTTTATCGATGACCATGAGGTAATCGTCTTCGTAGACGATGCCGATAGGAATCTCCTGTGGGGCGAACTCGTTTTTGACGGGAATGACGATGGAGACGACATCTCCTTCATGAACGAAGTCGCGCGTTTCAGCAGGCTGGCCGTTGATGGTACAGCTGCCGCTGTGTTTGATGCGGCGTCTTAATGTGGATGAGACGCCGAAATGTTTCATCGCGCCGCCTACGGTCGTAGGCCGGTGCAGCGGACCGACTGTAAAATGAATCATTGGCATATTCCCCTGTGTTGGCATTGTCTACCCTTATTATACCCAATAGAAATAAATAAATCCACATATTTCAGGAAAAGATGTGGGCTATATTTTAGCCCGCAAGCAAGGAAATATGCTGATTATGGAGAAAAGCGCGAAAAAAATGGCTGTTGCGAAAAGGAAACTTGACGCTATGCGTCGAAATAGTATAACATAGAAAGGCTATGTATCCGTTTTTGGCATTTACGCCAAAATGGTCTTTCAAAAAGAAGGAATTGGACAGGTTGATAGAGAATATATAAATACATCAGCTTATTATTGAAATGAAGCAGGTGATAGTGAGTGAAACGGTTTTCCAGCGAATTTATTGAACAGGTTCGCCAGGCGAATGACATCGTCAGCGTCATCTCGGATTATGTCTCGCTGAACCGGCGGGGCCGCAATTTTTGGGCCTGCTGTCCTTTTCATAATGAAAAGACGGCGTCCTTCAGCGTCACAGCCGATAAGGGATTTTTCTACTGCTTTGGCTGTCATGCCCACGGCGATGTCTTTCAGTTTATCATGAAAAAAGAAAACCTTTCCTTTTCAGACGCCGTCGAACGGTTGGCCGAACGGGCCCATATAGCCCTGCCCGTCGTCGAACGGTCGGCTGAAGAAATAGCCCGCGATAAACTGCGGGACAGGCTCTATGAAATCAATGAAATGGCAGGGAATTTCTTCCACAACTGCCTGGTTAAGACCCATTACGGCGAGCCGGGGCTGGCCTATTTCCATAAGCGTCATGTATCGGACGATACGATTGACGCCTTTAAGCTGGGCTTCGCACCGGACAGCTGGGACAAGCTGACCGGCGCCTTTATGAAAAAGGGCGTCACCGGCAAAGAATTAGTCGCCCTGGGTCTGGCAAAAGAAAAAAACGGGCACTTTTACGACGCTTTCCGCGGCCGGGTCATGTTTCCCATCCGCGACGGCCGCAGCCGCATCGTCGGTTTCGGCGGCCGCGTCCTCGACGACAGCAAGCCCAAATACCTCAATTCACCGGAAACGCCGATCTTCAACAAAAGACGGCTCCTCTTTGCCATGGATATAGCCCATAAGGCTATCTATGAAGAGGGGCGGGCCGTTCTGGTCGAAGGTTATATGGACGTCATTTCGGCTCACAACCGGGGCATTCACAACGTCGTCGCATCCTTGGGGACATCCTTTACAGATGAACAGGCACGGCTCCTGCAGCGTCAGGCCAAAGAACTCGTCCTGGCTTACGATATGGACGGCGCCGGCCGTCAGGCAACGCAGCGGGCCATGACCATCGTCAGAGGCCTCGGCATGCACATCCGCATCCTGTCCCTGCCCCAGGGCAAGGACCCCGATGAATACATCAATGCTGCCGGGCCGGAAAAATTCCGCGAAGCCGTCGTCGACGCCCCCAATGTGCTGGACTACATGCTCCAGCGGGCCCTCTCCCTTTATGATGGGACGACCCTTGAAGGGAAGTCGTCCATTACGGCTATGGTCCTGCCCGTCGTGGCAGCCGTCGACAACCGGGTCCTCTTAGAGGCTTTTTTGAAAAAGTTGGCCGGCCAGCTGCAAATCGGTGAAGACGCCGTTCGCAGTGAATTTAATAAATACGTCGCAGCCCATCCGGAGGCGGGACAACAGCAGGTCGTCATCTCGCCGTCCGTATCGAAGCACAACGCCGCTGCCCGCGGTACGGGATCGATGGCAGTCGCTGAAGAAAACATCCTGCGCTTTCTTCTGGAAAAGCCCGCTGCCTGTGACCGCATTGCCGCCAAAGTGGATGCGTCGGTCTTTTCCGATGAACGGCGCCGCCGTATTTATCAAATTATATTAGATACATATGCACACCAAGGGATGTACACACTACATGACATCCAGCAAAAATTAACTCCTGAGGAGGCCGAAGAAGTTGCACGAATTATGGTTCTGCAAGATGTCCCGTTGGACGAAGCTGTCTTGATGGATTACGTCAAGCGATTTCGCCTGGCGGACTTGCAAAAACAGTACCTCGAACACAGCCGCCTGGCTGCCGGGTACAGCCGCACCGGCGATGCAAGATTGGCAGCTGAACTTGCCATCTGCAAAAAAATTAATGATGAAATGAAGCAATGGTCTTAAGGAGCAGAAAGGAGCCTGTACACCATGGTGAATAATAACACGACAGACGATATGAACGAAACGAAGAAAACGACAAAAAAAGTGGTCCGCCGCAAGACGACGAAGAAAAAAGAAACGTCGACTAAGCCGAACCTGACGGAAAAAGAACGTCGGGAACTGGCCCTGCAGCATATCCAACAGCTCCTGCAGACAGGACAGAAGAAAGGCAGCCTGACTTATACGGAAATCATGAACCTCATGGAAGAAGACGACTTGACGCCGGACCAGATCGACAAGATGTATGAACTCTTTGCCGATAAGGGCATCGACATCATCGGCGAAGAAGACTCCATGCGCGATCGTGATGACATAGATGATGAAGATACCGAAAAAGTACCGGACCTGCACAACGTCGACCTCAGCGTGCCTGAAGGCATCAACATCGACGACCCGGTCCGCATGTACTTAAAAGAAATCGGCCGCGTGCCCCTCTTGTCGGCAACGGAAGAAATTACCCTGGCCAAGGCCATCGAACAAGGGAACGCTCCCGATGCGACGGAAGAAGACATCAAAGCCGGCACCATTGCCAAGAAGAAACTGACCGACGCCAACCTGCGTCTCGTCGTCAGCATTGCTAAGCGCTACGTCGGCCGGGGCATGCTCTTCCTGGACCTCATTCAGGAAGGCAACTTGGGCCTTCTCAAAGCCGTCGATAAATTCGACTACAGTAAGGGCTATAAATTCAGTACTTATGCTACCTGGTGGATCCGCCAGGCCATTACCCGCGCCATTGCCGACCAAGCCCGGACGATCCGAATCCCGGTCCACATGGTTGAAACGATCAATAAATTGATCCGCATTTCCCGCCAGCTCCTTCAGGACAAGGGCCGCGAACCCCTTCCGGAAGAAATTGCCGAAAAGATGGACATCCCCGTCGAACGGGTTCGGGAAATCATGAAGATTGCCCAGGAACCGGTTTCCCTGGAAACGCCGATCGGTGAAGAAGAAGATTCCCACTTAGGCGACTTCATCGAAGACTCGGAAGCCGTAGCTCCCGATGACGCTGCATCCTTCATCCTCCTAAAAGAACAGATCGAAGATGTATTCTCGTGTCTGACCGACCGCGAACGGAAGGTCCTCTACCTTCGCTTCGGCTTGAAAGACGGCCGGCCGCGGACTTTGGAAGAAGTAGGCCAGCACTTTAACGTCACCCGCGAACGAATCCGTCAGATCGAAGGCAAGGCCTTGAGCAAGCTTCGCAACTGGGGTAAGCGGGAAAAAATCAAGGATTTCCTCTAAGCCGCTTTATTCTATTTATATATGCTGTTGTTGTTCCATCCTGAGGAGGTAGATTCATGGATAAAGCCAATCGGCCCCACATCTTCTGCCACATGGAGACGTCTCTTGACGGCAAGATCATGGGCAAGTACCTTTGGATTGAAGAAACAAACGCCGAAGAAGACTCGTTCTATACCTTATTTTCAGGGCCCAAGGCTTACTTTAAACCCCAGGCCATGCTCAACGGGCGGACGACGATCGAAGACAACTTCACCCTGTATAAGACGCCGGCTGTCGATGAAAAGGCAGCCCCCGTCCCGGCCGGAGACTTTCTTGCCGATGACGGCAAGACGGGTTTCTACCTCATCGTTACCGACTCCAAAGGCCGCGTAGCTTGGGAAGAGGGCGGACTGCTTGAAGACTTCTACGGCCACGAAAAAGCACAGGTCGTCGAAGTCCTGTCGGAACAGGCGTCCAATGCCTATAAAGCCTATCTGCGGGATAAGGGCGTCAGCTATTTGATCTGCGGCAAAGACAGCATCGATTTGGAACTGACGTGCCGCAAATTGAAAGACGTCCTTCACCTCGATTCGGTCATGCTCGGCGGAGGCGGGGCCATCAACTGGAGCTTTCTCCAACAGGGCTTATGTGACGAAGTCAGCGTCGTCATCGCGCCGGCAGCCGACGGCAGTGCCGATACGCAGACCTTGTTCATGGCCCGTCCCGGTTTCTCCGACGACCAGCCCGTCGTCTTTTCCGTCAAACACTGTCAGGTCATGGACGACGGCAAGGTGTGGCTGCGCTATGATGTAAAGGGGAAGAGCCGTCATGATTTTGACCATGACAGTGAATATAAAGCCGTTCAGGATATGCTGGCCAAAGCCGGCAGTCAGTAAAGGAGGTTCCCCATGTTAACCGAGATTTTCTTCGAGTGCATCAAGCACGACGGCATCGTGTCCGTCGCCTCAGCCGGGAAAGACGGCCGGCCGCACATCGCCAATACGTGGAATAAGTACCTCATCATAACCGACGATGAAAAGATCCTCATTCCTTGCTTTGGCTTCATCAAGACCGAAAAGAACGTCAAGGATAATCCCTACATCGAAGTCACCCTCGGAAGCCACGAAGTACGGGGCAAGATGGGCATGGGTACGGGCTGCCTGCTCACCGGGAAGGCCGAATTCTTTAAAGAAGGCGACCTCTTTGACGCCATGAAGGCCAAATGCTCCTTTGCCAACCGGGTTCTGGTCTTTACGCCGGACACGTGCAAACAGACGATTTAAATCATAAAACTCCTCAGGCAGGACCTGTTTTACCTGCCGTGAGGAGCTTTTTTTTGCCCGGTTGACGCGAGGATCGGAAATTTATTCTATGATATAATGAATTATATAGAGTCAGCAGGAATTTTTCACGGTGCCCTTCTCCGGTAATGCCCGCTCCCTTCAGGACGTCCGGCTGATGATTCGACCATTGACGGAGGTCTATACTCGGCTTATACGGAGGGAAAGGCAGCCGCCGGAAAAAGAGCGGTAGGATATGGAGATTTCCTGACAGTGTAAAACCGTGTCAGTAAGGGGAATGCATTGACTTTATTCTCATATAGCATCATACTACAGATATAACGATTAAACGATTTATGTGATGGCTGCCTGAATACGATTTATAAGCTGTTTAATCCTATACCTATAGGACGCAGGCGTCTGACCTGCGATCCTTGAAAGAAAGGGGATTGCCGCAGCCATACTGAAAGCAAGCCCTTTGATAAAAAACACAGTGTCGGCCGAAAATCTACGATCCGTTGGCTGACAGGCAGATATGCCCTGTGATTGAGAAAGGCCGGGAACACATTGCAAAAGAGTAGAAATACGATGAACGAAATGATAACCATGGATCAATTAAGGCCTAAACAGAGTGCCTATATCCGTGCCATTGGCGGCAGCGGTGCCCTTCGGCATCATTTATTGGATATGGGGCTGACGCCGAAGACCGAGGTTACGCTCCGTAAAATCGCGCCCCTGGGAGATCCGATCCAAATTGAACTGCGCGGCTATGAATTGACCCTGCGCCTCGATGAAGCGAAAAAGATAGAGGTAGAGGATATTCATCAAAAGGCACAGCCCAAGAGCCAATCGGAATCCTATCGCCCTATTGCCCATCCCGGGGTGGGGGAATTGGGAACGGACGGGGACTACCATGTCCATGAGCGAGACGATGCCATTGCCAAAGGGCAGCCCTTGACCTTTGCCTTAGCGGGGAACCAGAATTGCGGCAAGACGACCTTATTTAATCAATTGACCGGTGCCAAGCAGCATGTCGGGAATTTTCCCGGTGTCACCGTCGATCGAAAAGACGGGACCATTCGCCATTATCCAGAAGCTACGGTTACCGATTTGCCGGGGATTTATTCGCTGTCGCCCTATTCCAGTGAAGAAATTGTAACCCGGGATTTTCTGATGAAAACCAGGCCTTCGGGGATTATCAACATTGTCGACGCCTCCAACATTGAGCGCAATTTGTACCTGACCATGCAGCTCATGGAGTTGGGAATTCCCATGGTCCTGGCGCTGAATATGATGGATGAGGTACGGGCCAATGGCGGGTCTGTCCGCATCAACGAATTAGAGCAAACCCTGGGCATTCCGGTAGTGCCTATTTCGGCTGTAAAAAATGAAGGGATTGACGAGCTCATTGACCATGCCGTTCATGTGGCAAGGCATCGGGAAAGCCCGGCCAGAATTGATTTCTGTGCCGAAAGCGACATGCCGGGAGATCAGGTCGGCGCCGTGCATCGAGCCATTCACAGCACGGTTCATCTCATCGAGCCCTATGCGAAAGCAGCCGATCTTCCGGTCCGTTTTTCGGCGACCAAGGTGATTGAGAATGACCCTTTGATCGGGAAAGCGCTGGCCCTGCCGCCGGAAGCCCAAACGGCGTTGGAACAAATCGTACGTGTCATGGAGGCGGACAGCGCCCTGGACCGGGAAGCGGCCCTTGCCAACATGCGCTTTACTTTCATTGAAAATGTATGCGCTAAGACCGTCGTAAAGCCTCATGAAAGCCAGGAGCACCGACGCAGCGTCGCCCTGGATCGGATATTGACCGGCAAATATACGGCTATTCCGGCTTTTCTTGGAATTATGGCCTTCATTTTTGTCATGACCTTCAACTTTATCGGAGCCGGTCTGTCGGAGGTCATGGCCATGGGCGTAGATGCCGTGACGGGATTGATCGACGCGGGACTGACGGCCGCCGCCATCAATCCCCTGGTCCATGCCCTGGTCATCGATGGGATCTGTAATGGTGTCGGCAGCGTCTTGAGTTTTCTTCCCACCATCGTCACCTTGTTTTTCTTTCTCTCTATCCTCGAGGACAGCGGCTATATGGCCCGCGTGGCCTTTGTCATGGATAAACTGCTGCGGCGCATCGGCTTGTCCGGTCGAAGTTTTGTGCCCATGCTGATCGGCTTTGGCTGTTCCGTCCCGGCGATTATGGCCACGAGGACCTTGTCCAGTGAACGGGATCGAAAAATGACCATCCTTCTCACGCCCTTTATGAGCTGCAGTGCCAAACTGCCGATTTACGGGCTGATGGTCAGTGCCTTTTTCCCGAAACAGTGGCAGGCTGTGGTCATGATCGGCTTATATTTCTTCGGAATTTTCTGCGGCATCCTCTATGCGCTCCTCTTGAAAAAGCGTGTGTATAAAGGCGAACCGGTACCCTTTGTCATGGAATTGCCGAACTATCGGCTGCCATCAGCCAAGAGTGTCGTCCGCCTCATTTGGGAGAAGGCCAAGGGCTTCATTCAGAAGGCCTTTACCATTATTTTTGCCGCGACGATCATCATCTGGGCCCTGCAGACCTTTGATACGCAGCTTAACGTGGCCGCCTCGCCGGATACCAGTCTGTTGGCCATGATTGGCAGCCTGACAGCACCGATTTTCAAGCCTCTGGGCTTTGGCGATTGGCGGGTGGCGACGGCTCTCATTACCGGGTTTACGGCCAAGGAGAGTGTCGTTTCGACGTTGTCCGTATTATTGGGGGATGATGTGTCGGCCCTGTCGACGTTGTTTACGCCCTTTACGGCCCTTATATTCCTGATTTTTACCCTGCTTTATACCCCCTGTGTGGCAGCGGTGGCGACGGTTCGTCGGGAGATGGGGTCGGCCCGGTCAGCCGCCGTTACCGTCGTGGTACAGTGTGCCATTGCCTGGATTGTCGCTTTTATTGTCCGTGAAATCGGACTCCTCATCGGGTTCGTCTAGCGAAAGAGAGGTGAAATACGCATGAATGCGGCGAGTTTTCTGTTATTGGCCGTCATCGGCCTATTATTCGTCCTTGCCGTTCGCAACGTTCTAAAAGGCAGCGGAAATTCATGCGGCGGCAACTGTTCCGAATGCTCGATGCGCTGCAAGGAACCGAAACGAAAAGAGTGAGGAATGTTGCCGAACACTGCCGGTGACAGGTCATCCGATAACGTCGTTTCCGCGCGCCCTTTAAGGCGTCCTTGAAATTATGGACGCCTGCGGCGATAGGGATGCGTCAGATATCGCTTATGGACCGCGTCGGCTAACAGGAAGTACACATATTATTGATTTATATGAAGAGGGAAGCCTCAAGGGTGCCTGACGGCAGCTTCTTGGGAGCTCGCCTCAGGTGCCGCGGCGAGGCCCTTTTAACGGCATAAAAAGCAAAAAAATACGACGACCTGCTATCTCCGGGATAGGGTCGTCGTATTTTTTGTGTGCTGCTGCAAGGCCTTCGTCTTTGATAACGAAGGTTTTGTAATCTGGTGGGCCCACTTGGGATCGAACCAAGGACCAACCGGTTATGAGCCGGTGGCTCTACCGCTGAGCTATAGGCCCATGTAATCAGCGCGTAAAGTCTTACCCGATTATTATACGCCAATCGCAAAGGGCCGTCAAGAACGGATATGGTGTCACTGCCGGCATGAGCCTTGGGGTTGGCTCGATTCTTCGAACGCGGCGAGAATATCCCGGAAGTGGGACGATTTTTAGCCTGTCAGCGGCAAAATCCCATAAATTTGCAATTATTGGTGGCAGTCTCCTTCGATTTTCGTTATAATATAGCTTAAATAATTATGTAAGGGGGAGGTCTCATGGCTGATATTCGTATTTTAAGGGGACAACGGATTCTTCCCGATGTGGAACAGGCCCTGCAGTTTGCCGGCTATAAGGCTTCTGGTCTCGGTCGGGATAAGAGCCTGGCTCGCTGCCGGGACATGGTTTCTATCCTGCGCCCGATGATGCAGGCCAAGGCTGTTTTGGCCTTTACGGACGACAAGGTCTATGCCGTCCTGACCTTAGGGGCTGCCGTCAGCCGTAAACTCGACCGCTATGAAACTGACGGCGACGTCATGGATTCTTTGTTGTTCAACGCCTTGGCCGATACGTGCCTCTTGGCTCTTGAAGAAGACGTCCTTCAGAAGCTTCAGCTCATTTGCCGGGAAAAAGGCTGCGGCATTACCGGCCGTCACGAGCCGGGAGGGGATATTCCCCTAGAGGCTCAGGCCGACGCCGTCCGGGAAACCAAAGCCGAACAATCCCTGGGCGTGACCGTCAATAAGGACTTCGTCCTGTCACCGGCCAAATCGATGACCTTGGTATTTGACATCGGTCCCGATCCGTCCGTCTTCCGGGCTGCCCATGACTGCGCAGCCTGCACCAAGACCGACTGTGACCGCCGAAAAGCCGGGGGCGAGGCCGTCGTGACTGTCCCGGCCGGCGTTAAGGTCGATGACTTCCTGCTCTCTCAAGGGACGGCCCTTGCCATGCCCTGCGGCGGTAAAGGCCGCTGCGGAAAGTGTCGCGTCCGCGTCTTAGAAGGGCGCCTTGCCGTTACGCCGGCCGATCGGAATATCTTTTCTGCCGACCAGCTGAAGGATGGCTGGCGCCTGGCCTGTCAGGCTGAAACGACGGAAGAGACGAAGATTTCCGTCTCCCTTCGCGAACAGCAGGGCTTTTCGGCCTTGTCTGCCGATGCTGCAGACGAGGAAGAGACCCTTTCGGCAGACCACTTGTACGGCATTGCCGTCGACATCGGGACGACGACCATCGCAGCCGCCCTCGTCGACTGCACGGACCGGACCATCGTTGCTGCGGCGACGGCCGGCAGCAGCCAGCGCTCCTTCGGTGCCGACGTCATCAGCCGTATTGAAGCAGCGAACCGCGGCAAGGGGCCTGCCCTTCAAAAAGCAGTACGCCGTGATCTTCGCAAGCTGATAGAAAAACTCCTGGCCGATCATCCCCAGGCTAAGGCCTCGTGCCATAAAGCGGCCATTGCCGCCAATACGACCATGATTCATCTCCTCATGGGCTGGTCCTGTGAAGGCCTCGGAAAATGGCCCTTTAATCCTGTTTCCTTAGGCGGCGGGACCTATGATGCCAGAGACGTCTTTGGCAAGGAGAACGTCCTTGGCGACTGCGACGTCACCTTGGTGCCCGGCATGAGCACTTACGTCGGCGGCGACATTACGGCCGGCATTTGTCAGTGCGGCCTCATGGATTCCGACGCCGTCAGCCTCTTTATCGACTTAGGCACCAATGGCGAATTGGTCCTGGGCAATCGGGACAAGCGCTTCATCGCGTCGGCACCGGCCGGCCCGGCTCTCGAAGGGGGCAAACTGACTTGGGGAACGGCCAGCATTTCCGGTGCCATCTGCGGCGTCCGCATCGAAGGCGGCCGGGCCGTCGTCCGTACCGTTGACGGCGGCGTCCCCGTCGGCATCTGCGGCACGGGCATCGTCGAAGCCATGGCCGGCCTCGTCTCGGAAGGACTGGTCGACGAGACGGGGAAGTTGGAAGAACCTTATTTCAGTATGGGCTTTCCCTTGGGATCGACCCTTGATTATGAACGCATCATCCTCAGCCAGAAGGATATCCGTGAGATCCAGATGGCAAAAAGTGCCATCCGGGCCGGCATCGAATCGCTCATCGAGAAAAGCGGCATGGCCCGTCACCGCATCGAACGGGTGTTCCTAGCCGGCGGCTTCGGCTACTATTTAGACCCTCAGAAGGCCGGCGTCATCGGACTCCTGCCGCCTGATTTGGCCGATAAGACGACGGCGGTGGGCAATACGTCCCTCAAGGGGGCCGTCGCTTTCCTGACCGGCGAGGTGACCTCAGATGCCTTGACAGAGGCTGCCGGCGAGGCAGAAGAAATCGTACTCGGTAATGATGAAGCTTTTCAGCGCTTATACATTGCACATATGAATTTTTAGGGGGAAGGTAGATTGACCAAAGAAGAATTTCAGCGGCTCTTAGGTCGCGGCGTCGTCCTGCTCGACGGTGCGACGGGAACGAATTTACAAAAGGCCGGCATGCCTATCGGCGTCTGCCCGGAACAATGGATTTTGGAAAACCGCCAGGTCATGATCGACTTGCAGCGCCAATTCATCGACGCCGGGACTCAGATCGTCTATGCGCCGACCTTTACGGGCAACCGCCTGAAACTGGCGGAATACGGCCTGGACGATAACTTGAAGGCTATCAATGAGGGGTTGGTAGCCATTTCGAAAGAAGCGGCTCAAGGGAGGGCTTTCGTCGCCGGTGATATGACCATGACCGGCCGCCAGCTCTATCCCATGGGCGATTTGACCTTTGAAGAACTGGTCACGGTCTATAAGGAGCAGGCAGAAGCCCTCTGTGAGGCCGGCGTCGACCTCTTCGTCGTCGAAACGATGATGAGCCTCCAGGAAATGCGGGCCTGCGTCCTGGCCATCAAAGAAGTCTGCGATCTTCCCATCATGGCGACCCTGACCTTTGAAAAAGACGGCCGCACCTTATACGGCACGCCGCCGGAAGCGGCCGTCGTCGTCCTCGAACACTTAGGCGTCGATGCCGTCGGCCTTAACTGTTCGACGGGCCCAGCCGACATGGTCGACACGGTACGAACGATGTACGAATACGCCAATATTCCCATCATCGCCAAGCCCAATGCCGGCCTGCCGGAACTTGACGGCGACAAGACGGTCTATAAGACGACGCCTGAAGAATTTGCCAAAGACGGGCGCCTCCTCATCGAAGCCGGCGCCCGTATCGTCGGCGGCTGCTGCGGCACGACGCCGGCCCATATCAAGGCCTTGGCCGATGCCGTACAGGATATGACGCCGAAAGTTCCTCAGGCCAGCCATTCCCGCGTCCTGGCGTCGGAACGGCAGGTCCTTGAAATTCACCTCGACGGCGATTTTCAGGTCATTGGCGAACGGATCAACCCGACGGGCAAGAAAAAACTCCAAGCCGAACTTCGGGAAGGAAAGCTCGATTTAGTCCGCTCCATGGCCCGAGAACAGGAACGGAACGGGGCGGCTGTCCTCGACGTCAACATGGGGACCAACGGCATCGATGAAAAGGAAATGATGCTCAAGGCCATCTACGAAGTGACGGGCGTATCGGGACTGCCGCTCAGTATCGATACCAGCTCGCCGGACATCATGGAAGCAGCCCTTCGCATCTATCCCGGCCGGGCGCTGGTCAACTCCGTTTCCGGGGAAAAGGAAAAATACGAAAAACTCCTGCCCGTCGTCAAGAAGTACGGTGCCATGTTCATCGCCCTGCCCGTATCGGACGAAGGCATTCCTAAGACGCTCGAAGAAAAACACGCTGTCCTCGACGAACTCCTGCAGCAGGCCTATGACCAGGGCTTTCAGCCTGAAGACATCGTCGTCGATGCTTTAGTCGCTACCGTCGGCGCCGCTAAGGCAGCGGCCCTCGACTGCATGGCTACCTTTTCTCACTGTAAAAATGAGTTAGGCCTGGCTACGGTCTGCGGCCTGTCCAACATTTCCTTCGGCCTGCCGGACCGGATGTACGTCAATGCCGCCTTCCTCTCCATGGCCATCGCCAGCGGCCTTACCATGGCTATTGCCAATCCGTCTCAGGACCTCCTAATGAATACGGCAGCGGCTGCCAATATGCTCATGAACCGCGAAGGCAGCGACCTCGGCTATATTCGCCGCATGCAGTATTTCGACAAGAAAGAGGCCGAAGCGAAACGGCGCCAAGAAGCCGAACTCTTGGCACGCCATGGCGAATCCGCTTCCGAGGCCGCCTCGGGGGAGTCTGAGGGCACGGATAAAAAGCCGGTCAGTCCCGTCTATCAGGCCGTCTTAGATGGCGAGAAAGATGCCATTGTCGCTCTCGCCCAAGCCGAACTTGCTAAGGGCATGACGCCGGGCGCCGTCATCGATGAACTGCTCATTCCGGCCATTACCGAGGTCGGCAGTTTATACGATCGGCAGATTTATTTCCTGCCACAGCTCATTGCCAGTGCCAATACGATGGAGACGGCCATTGCCTACCTCGAGCCTCTCATTAAAAAGGCGCCGGGCCAGACTGAAATGGCGACCATCATCATCGCCACCGTCGAAGGCGACGTCCATGACATCGGCAAGAATCTGGTCGGCCTCATGCTGCGCAACTACGGCTACAAGGTCATCGACCTTGGCAAAGACGTGCCGGCCGGCAAGATCATTGAGACGGCCCTTTGCCACAAGGCGTCTGTCGTCGGCCTGTCGGCTTTGATGACGACGACGATGATGCATATGAAAGACGTCATTGCCGAAGCCGCCGATCGGCATTATGACGGCAAGATCATCATCGGCGGCGCCGCCGTCACACCGAGCTTTTCCGATGAAATCGGCGCCGACGGCTATTCAAAAGATGCGGCAGACTGCGTCAAACTCGTCAGCCGCCTGTTATCATAAAGGGAGGAATTTGTATTATGACATCCTATCGTTGGGCAACCTTGGGTTGCGGTGTTATTGGCAATGAATTGGCTCAGGCCATGCAGCAGTTAGGGGGCAACTTGTATGGCGTCGGCAATCGGACCCATGCAAAAGCCGTCTCCTTTGCTGAAAAATACGGCATTTCCAAAGTCTACGACCGGCCGGAAGACATCTTTTTCGATCCCGACGTCGATATCGTCTACTTATCGACGCCTCATAATACGCATATCCAGTACCTGATCCCGGCCCTGAAAGCGGGAAAACACGTCCTCTGCGAAAAGTCGATTACCCTCAACAGTGAGGAATTGGCAGCAGCCCGCAAGGTGGCTGACGAAAAGGGCGTCGTCCTGGCCGAAGCCATGACCTTGTACCACATGCCGATCTACAAAAAACTTTCTGAACTCGTCAATTCCGGCGCCTTAGGGAAACTGCGCTTTGTTCAGATGAATTTTGGCAGCTATAAAGAATACGACATGAAGAACCGTTTCTTCAACCGCTCTTTAGCCGGCGGCGCCCTCCTCGATATCGGCGTCTACGCCCTGTCCTTCGTGCGCTACTTCATGAGCGCTCAGCCCGATCAGATTGCCTCTCAGGTCCTGCGGGCCCCGACCGGCGTCGATGAACAGGCCGGCATCCTCCTCCAAAACGGGGAAGGGGAAATGGCAACCTTAGCCCTGTCCCTTCACGCCAAGCAGCCCAAAAGGGGCATGGCCGCCTTCGATAAGGGCTATATCGAAATCTACGACTATCCCCGAGCTGAAGAAGCGACCATCACCTACACCGAAGACGGCCGCAAGGAAGTCATCCGGGAAGGCAGCACGGCCAAGGCCCTGCAGTACGAAGTTCTCGACATGGAACAGGCCGTTTCTAACGGCGGTAAGGGCATGTGCCAGGAATACACTAAGGACGTCATGGACCTCATGACTGCCATCCGTCAGCAGTGGGGATTGACCTATCCGGAAGAAGAAAAAGCATAAATTGACCTCATACTGAATATGTACAGCGAGAGCCTGTTTCTATTGGGGATGAGGAGGAGATGCCATGTTTTCGACACTGTTTTCCAGGAAGCGAGACGACCTGGAAAGAAAAAATTATTCGCGCCTGTCTATCATTAGTGATTTCCATTATCCGTGTAAAAAGCTGGTCACGCCGAAAGAGCGCCTGCGCTATATGGCTGCCAAAGAAGGGGCCCTGCAGGATATGAATGACTGGCGCGATCTTGATTTAGCCGTCTTTACGGGCGACATGGTCCAGCGCAACGGCAACGCCGAAGAATATCGCCTGGTACGCCTCGTCGTCAACGGCTTAAAGAAGCGGAAGGCCTTCATTGCCGGCAACCATGAACTGCTCTATACGGGCCACGGCGAAGACCTCCGGCCCTGCAGCAGTACCGAGCGCATCCTGCACTTTGCCCGCTATACCAAGACCTTCGGGCCCCTCTATTATGCCAAAGAGCAGCGGGGCTACCTCTTGGTCTTCCTGTCACCGGACACGGTAACCGGCGGCGCCGCCGTCGAATTATCCCACCAGCAGCTGACCTGGCTCGATCAGACCCTGGCCGCCCACCGTCAGATGCCGACCATCATCTTTTGCCACGCTCCCTTAGAAAATACGGCCGTCGCCGAAAAGCCCGGCGTCAGCCTGCCGTCGCCGCGCAACTCCGCCCAGCCGGCAGCCGACATCCGCCGCATCCTGGCCCGCCACCACCAGGTCCGCCTGTGGGTATCGGGACACACCCATACCATGCCGGACGATGCGACCTTCATGGACGACCAGAACTACTATGAAGGCCGGGTCCTCAACGTCTACAACAGCGATTGGGACGAAGAAACCATTTATTCCAACTCCATTTACCTCTATGCCGACCGCATTCTCATTCGGACTTATAATCATACGGCCGGCATCTGGCTGCCCCAATTCGACCGGGTCGTCACCCTGCCGGAATGGTGCCGCGCCGTCGCCTAGCCCTCAGCATCGATCCTCATCGGACCGGAATATAAAAAAGGCCGAGAAGAAATGAAGTTCATTTCTTTTCGGTCTTTTTGTCGTGCTTTGCCGTGCTTATTCTTGATCTTCGTCGATTACCAATTGGTCCGGCGTCGTGCAGAAGGTGAAGTCCGGATTGCGTTCGACGATCCAGTTAGCCTGCCATTCGTTGGTAATGAGCAGGACGACGCGCTGCTTATGGTCTTTGACGATCATGGCGCTGTCGATGTTTTTGAGGTCCTTGTAGTCGTGGCCGTTGTCCTGAATCCAGCGGGCGACGGTGTAGGGCAGGCGGTTCATTTCTAAATCGACGCCGTATTCGTGTTTCAGCCGGTATTCGAGGACTTCGAACTGCAGTTGGCCGACGGCACCGACGATGTAGCTTTCCATGGAGCCCATGTTTTCATAGATCTGAACGGCCCCTTCCTGGGCTAATTGGGTCATGCCCTTGAGGAACTGTTTGCGCTTCATGGAGTCCTTGGCGCGGATGCGGGCGAAGAGTTCCGGCGGGAAGGTCGGGAAGTCCTTGAAGGTGACCTTCTTTTTCCCGTCGTATAAGGTATCGCCGACGCCCATGGTGCCGTTGTCAAAGACGCCGATGATGTCGCCGGGATAAGCGTCTTCGATGATCGTTCGTTCCGTTGCCAGGAACTGCTGGGGCTGCATGAGCCGCAGGGTCTTGCCGGACTGACGGTGGGTGACGGACATGCCCTTTTCGAATTTGCCCGAGCAGATGCGCATGAAGACGATGCGGTCGTGGTGCTGGGGATTCATGTTGGCCTGGATCTTAAAGACGAAGGACGTGAACTGATCCGACGTCGGTTCGACGGAGCCTTCGAGGCATTTTCGCGGCTGCGGTTTTGGTGCCATGCGCAGGAATTCTTCGAGGAAGGGCTTGACGCCGAAGTTGGTCATGGCCGAGCCGAAGAACATGGGCGTCAATTCGCCGCGCTTGACCTTTTCCATGTCGAATTCGTCGCCGGCTTCGTCGAGGAGTTCGATGTCGTCGATGAGGCCCTGGTGGACGTCTTCGTCGAGGAGTTCCTTGAAGACGGGATCGTCGGCAGAACCCTTGGTCGACGCCAGTTTGCGCTGGCCGTGGGTCGTGTCCTTTTCAAAGAGTTCGATGGACGACGAGGCCCGGTCGTAAATGCCCTGGTAGCTGCCGTTGAGGCCGATAGGCCAGTTCATGGGGTAGGCGTGGATGCCCAAAATGTCTTCGATTTCATCCATGAGGTCGAAGGGGTTGCGGCCGAAATGGTCGATTTTATTGACAAAGGTAAAGATGGGGATGCCCCGTTCTTTACAGACGCGGAATAACTTTTTCGTCTGCGCTTCGACGCCCTTGGCGACGTCGATGAGCATGACGGCACTGTCAGCTGCCATCAGCGTCCGGTACGTATCTTCACTGAAGTCCTGATGGCCCGGCGTATCGAGAATGTTGATGTGATGGCCTTCGTAGTCGAACTGCAAAACCGAGCTGGTGACGGAGATACCGCGCTGCTTTTCGATTTCCATCCAGTCCGAAACGGCGTGCTTGGCCGTCTTCCGGGCCTTGACCGAACCGGCCAGGTGGATGGCGCCTCCGTAGAGCAGCAATTTTTCAGTCAGCGTCGTCTTACCGGCATCGGGGTGAGAGATGATGGCAAAAGTACGGCGATTATTTACTTCATCGATTAATGACATAGTACACCTCATCTATTGTTAAAGCTAAAATATGCAAGTACTCTTTATTATATAAGTTTTTGCAGTCACTGGCAAGATTCTATTATGCGCAAAACGGGTCGTTCGTCACACAACTTATAAATTTTATATAGACGTGAATTTTTTATCATTTCCTATGAGTAAAGTATAGCCTTCCTCTTGATTTCAGGTTATAATAGACTTAATCCATAGAGAATAAAGAAGGAGCATGTTAAAGTGATAATAACAAGAGAAACTGACTACGCAATACGTATTTTACGGTCCCTGGCTGATTGGGAACAGAAGAATATTCGGGAAATCAGCGATGAACAGATGATTCCCCGTCAGTTTGCTTATAAGATTTCCAAGAAGCTCGAGCAGGCCGGATATATTGAAATCATCCGCGGCGCCCAAGGCGGCTGCCGACTGGCGAAAGATCTCCATGAATTGAACCTGATGGACGTCATCACCGTTATGGATCGGGATAACATGATCATCAGCTGCCTCGACGGCAGTTTTGAATGCCTGTATCGCCGCCGTCACGGTTCTTGCCCGACCCACGATGCCTATGCGGCCATCCAGGATAAACTGGCGGAGAACTTGGCAGCCATCCCCTTACACGATCTGATTTCCGCTCCGAAGAGCGATGTGATCCCGGCGGAGAAAGCAGAATAACCCAGCCGCATTGCCGGCTCATCTATCGATAGGAAAGGAAATTACCATGAAGAAAAAGTTTTTTTGCGTGACTTGTCTCTTACTTCTCCAGGCGGCTTTCTTGACGGCCCCTGTGTACCAGCCGGTCCAAGCTGCAAAAGGCGGCATTCGCATGTCGGCACCTCGGTCGGCACCGGCGCCTAAGGCAGCTCCGGCACCGAAGGCCAATACGACGAACAATGCTTCATCGGCACAATCCCAAACCCGGAATCAGACGGCAGCGCCCCGGACCAACGCCAATACCCGAGCCAACAATTCTTCGGCATGGGGCGGCGCTATGCGCGGTATCGGCCTCTTTGCCGGCGGCATGTTCCTCGGCAGTATGCTGAGCAGCCTCTTTGGAATGGGGAACTTTGGCTGGGCCGCCGATTTTCTCGGCTTATTGTTTAATGTCATCATCATCTATGTGTTGTTTAAAGCCGTATCGGCCGCTTGGCGGGCCATCCGCCATCGCCGCGATCGGTCATAAAAAAGGAAGGGCGGGGAGCCCTTCCTTTTTGCCATACCGGGACTGATTTTGTCCCTTGGGTGGCGAATTTGTCGGGAACATGATATGTTCAGAACGTAACGAGTTTTCTAAATTCATCAATTTGTAAAGGAGAAGGTAATGAATAACTATAAAATCATCGCTTGTGACATGGATGAAACGCTGCTCAGCAGCGATGCGACGATTTGTCAGCGAAATATTGAAGCCATTGCCAAGGCCGTCGAAAAGGGCGTCAAATTCGTTCCCTGCACGGGCCGGGGCTTTCGTTCCATTGACGGTGTTTTAAAGACCTTGGGCCTTTATGAACAGCCGTCGCAGTACGTCATCGGCTTTAACGGCGGCAATATCACGGAAAATAAGGGCAGCCGCTCGATTTTTTGGGACCCCATTCCCTTCGATTTGGCCGATAAGATTTTCCGTCAGTGCTGCACCTACGGTCAGTGCCTGCACATCTATACGCGGGAAGTCGTCTATATCACCAACATAACGCCTGACGAAGAAGCTTTTCTGAAGGGCCGCATGGGCTACGTTCCCTGTGAAGAAACGACCCTTGACTTTATCCGCGGCAAGGAGGAAGTTTCTAAATTGATCCTGACCAATACGGACTACGACTATTTGGAACGAGTTCATGCCGAATTGAAACCGCTCCTAGACGATATTACGGTCAGCTTTTCCAGCAACCGCTATATTGAATTCATGCATAAAGGCGTCAATAAGGGAGCCGGCCTCTTGAAATTGGCGGATCTCCTCGGCGTGCCTCATGAAGAAACGATGGCCATCGGCGACAACATCAACGACGTCGCCATGCTCCAGGCTGCCGGTCTTTCCGTCGGCGTCCGCAACTTGAACCCGATGATTCGCCAGTACTGCGACGTCGTGACCGACGCGACTAATAACGAAGGCGCCGTGGCCGAAGCCATCGAAAAATACGTCTTATAAATGACAGGTCCCTGTAAGCCTTGCTTCGGGGACCGATTTTCAGTATGATAAAATAAGATTACAGAAAGGAAAAGCTGTCTCCGCCGAATGGGAGACAGTCGGAACAGGCATATGACCTCTACAGAAGCAATCCTTAAATTACAGAACGGAAGCGACGTCCGCGGCGTCGCCGTCGAAGGCGTAGCGGACGAACCGGTGACCTTGACGCCGGAAGCGGTCAACCGCATTGCCGCCGGCTTTGCCGAATTTTTGGCAAATCGGCTGGGCAAGAAGAAGAGTGACCTGCGCATCGCTGTCGGCCACGATTCGCGCATTTCGGCCAAGATGATGAAAGAAGCCGTCTTCAGCGGCCTCCTAGGCAAAGACGTTCACGTCACCGACTGCGGCCTGGCTTCGACGCCGGCTATGTTCATGTCCATCATTTTCGAAGATACCCACATGGACGGAGCCATCATGATTACGGCCAGCCATCTGCCTTATAACCGCAACGGCCTCAAATTCTTTACCGAAAGGGGCGGCCTTGAAAAGAAAGAAGTCAAAGAAGTCCTGACCTTGGCGTCGAAACTGTCGGCAACGGCCGTTTCCTCGGCGGCCATGGCTTCCCTCGACCTCATCGACCGCTATGCTCTCCACCTGCGCCAGAAAATCTGCGCCGGTCTCTGCGCCGGCATGTACGACCGTCCCTTGGAAGGGATGCATATCGTCGTCGACGCCGGCAACGGCAGCGGCGGATTCTTTGCTACTAAGGTCCTAGGGCCTCTCGGCGCCGATACGACGGGGAGCCAGTTCCTCGAACCGGACGGCCATTTCCCGAACCACATTCCCAACCCGGAAAATGCCGAAGCCATGGCCTCCATCCGTAAAGCCGTCCTCGACAACAAAGCCGACCTGGGCCTCATCTTCGATACCGACGTCGACCGCATGAGCGCCGTCCTGCCCAGTGGGGATGAAATCAACCGCAACGCCCTCATCGCCATGATGGCGGCCATTTTGGCGCCGGACTATCCGGGCAGCACCATCGTCACCGACTCGGTCACGTCAGACGAACTGACGGCCTTCCTTCAGGACGAACTTCACCTCGTTCATCACCGCTACATGCGGGGCTATAAGAACGTCATCGACGAATGCATCCGCCTCAACGAAGGCGGCACCGTATCGCCGTTGGCCATCGAAACGTCGGGCCACGGCGCTCTCAGTGAAAACTACTACCTCGACGACGGCGCCTATTTGGCCGTCAAGCTGCTCATAGCTGCAGCCAAGGCCAAGAAGGCCGGAAAGCCCTTGGGCGATCTCATCAAAGCCCTCGGCCAGCCTGCCGAAGGCGTCGAATACCGCCTCAAAATCAGCGGTGACGGCGACGTACAAGCTTATGGTGCCGACGTCCTGAAAACTTTTGAAGCACGGGCACAGGAAAAGGGCATCACCATTGCCAAACCGTCTTATGAAGGCGTCCGCCTCGTATTCCCGAGCGGCTGGGCCCTCCTGCGCATGTCCCTCCACGATCCCAATATGCCCCTCAACATTGAAAGTAAAGAGGTCGGGGGATGCGATGTCATTGCCAAGGAAGTGAAAGGCCTCCTTTCCGGCTTTGACCGCCTGAATATCACCGTCCTTCCGGAATAAGGGGACGAAGTCTTTTTCCACCGTCCATTCTTATCGTACCTGAAAACAGCCCTTGACGACGAGGGCTGTTTTTTTGTATAATAAGTGCACAATCATGTGACTGACGGAAGTGGAGTTACCACGGGGAGCATGATTTCTTGAAGCCGACCGTCTGGGCAACTTACCAGCGGAGCGGCCTTTTTTTATGCAGCGGACAAGGAGTGACTACCATGGCAAAGGTATTAAGCGATATCGAAATTGCACAACAGACGACATTAGAACCGATTACGACCATTGCAAAGAAGGTCGGACTGACGGACGACGATTTGGAACTCTACGGGAAATACAAGGCCAAGATTTCCTTTGACGCCATCAAGCGCCTTTCCAAAGAAAAAGACGGCAAGCTCGTCTTGGTTACGGCCATTACGCCGACGCCGGCCGGCGAAGGCAAGACCCTGACGACCATCGGCCTGGCCCAGGCTTTAAATTACATGGGGCATAAGGCCGTCGTCGCCCTGCGCGAACCGTCCCTGGGCCCTGTTTTCGGCATCAAAGGCGGCGCTGCCGGCGGCGGATATTCCCAGGTCCTGCCCATGGAAGACATCAACCTCCATTTCACCGGTGACATGCACGCCATTACGGCGGCCAACAACCTCTTGGCAGCAGCCATCGACAACCACGTCCATCAGGGCAATGCCCTTCGCATCGACGTGCGCCGCATCATCTGGAAGCGGGTCATGGACATGAACGACCGGGCCCTTCGCAACCTCGTCGTCGGCATGGGCGGCAAGGTCTGCGGCTTCCCGCGGGAAGACCACTTCATGATCACCGTCGCTTCGGAAATCATGGCGGCTCTGTGCCTTGCCAGCGACCTCATGGACCTCAAGAAGCGGATGGGGGACATCACCGTTGCCTATGACCTTGACGGCAATTTGGTCACGGCCCGGCAGCTCGGCGTCGAAGGGGCCATGGCTATCCTCATGAAAGATGCCATCAAGCCGAACCTCGTTCAGACGATCGAACATACGCCGGCCCTGGTCCACGGCGGCCCCTTTGCCAACATCGCCCACGGCTGCAACTCCGTCGTCGCCACGAAATTGGCCATGAAGATGGGGGACATCGCCGTTACGGAAGCCGGTTTCGGTGCTGACCTCGGCGCTGAAAAGTTCATGGACATCAAGTGCCGTTTCGCCGGTATCAAACCCGATGCCGTCGTCATCGTCGCCACTGTCCGGGCCCTCAAGATGCACGGCGGCGTCGATAAGAAGAACCTCCAGGAAGAAAACGTCGAAGCTTTGAAAAAGGGCTTTGCCAATCTTGCCAAGCACATCGAAAACATGCGCCTCTTCGACGTCCCCGTCGTCGTCGGCATCAATAAATTCATCAGCGATACGGATGCTGAAATCCAAGCTCTGCGCGACCTCTGCGCCGACTATGGCGTCGAGGCAGCCCTCAACAACTGCTGGGCCGAAGGCGGCAAGGGCGGCGTCGAAATGGGCGAAAAGGTCCTCAAGATGCTGGAACAGCCCAAGACGCCGTACAAACCGATTTACGACGTCAACGCTTCCATTCCGGAAAAACTGACGGCCATCGTCCAAAAGGTATACGGCGGCGACGGCGTCGTCTTTGAAGGCAACGCCAAGAAACAGATTCAGGAACTGGAAGCCTTCGGTCTCGACCACATGCCGGTCTGCGTGGCCAAGACTCAGTATTCCCTGTCGGATAATCCGGCCCTTTTGGGCGCACCGAAGCACTTTACGGTTACCGTCAAAGACGTCCGCGTCTGCACCGGTGCCGGCTTCATCGTCTGCCAGACGAGCAACATCATGACCATGCCGGGCCTGCCGAAGGTCCCGGCGGCCAACCGCATGGACATCGACGAAAACGGTGTCATTACAGGTCTCTTCTAAGATGGATTATACGAAGTTCCAATCGATGCCCCTCGACGAGCTCCTGACCGTCACGGCATCGAAAGAGCCCATTCCCGGCGGCGGCGGCATCGCCGCCATGACGGCTGCGTCGGCAGCAGCCCTGGTCGAAATGGTGGCCAACCTGACCATCGGGAAAAAAGGCTATGAAGAGATCGAAAAACTCATGATTTCCATTCGCGACAAGGCCCAGGTGCTGCGGCAGCGGTATCTTGAAGGCATCGCCGAAGACGCGGCGGCCTTCGACAACGTCATCCGTTCCGTCCGCCTGCCAAAGGACACGCCCGACCGGACGGCTATCGTCCAGCAGGCCTTTAAAGATGCAGCCACGTCGCCCTTTGAGCTGGGGAAGGACATCTTCGCCCTCCTGCAGTTAGCGGAACAGGTCGTCCGCTACGGCAACGCCTGGGTCATTACCGACGGAGCCATCGCCGCTATGAACGCCAGAGCCGCCATGCGCTCGGCCTTCTACAGCGTCCGCATCAACCTGCGTTCCATTAAAGACGAGGCCTTCGTCGACCAGATGATCGCCCAGATCCGCGAAATCGAAGAAAAGGCCGTCATGGTCGAACAGAATGTAGAATACGAATATCGTCAGCGTTAACCTATGAGAGACTGTCGCCGTGCGGCAGCCTCTCTTGTTATATAGGTCGAGATACCGTATAATATAAAGTATACGAAAGGAGAATACAATTCTATGTTTGATTTCAATATACTTGCGATCATCGCCGGTATCCCCGGCCTGCTCATTGCCCTGGTCATTCACGAATATGCCTACGCCCAAGTCGCAGACTGGATGGGGGACGACACGCCGCGGATGATGGGGCGCCTGACCCTGAATCCCGTAGCCCACATCGACCCGGTGGGGCTCATGATGCTGCTCGTAGCCCGCTTTGGCTGGGCCAAGCCGGTCATGATCAATCCCGGAAACTTCCGCAATTGGCGAAAAGGGGAGATCTGCGTGGCCCTGGCCGGCCCGGTGTCCAACCTGATCACCGGCTTTATCGCCCTCGTCGTCCAGCTGGTCTTCGCCAAGCTGAACCTCTTCACCTCGACGGCTCTGCCCATGGTACTGCAGCTCATCGTGTTGTACAACGTCAACTTTGCCATCTTCAACATGCTGCCCTTGCCGCCTCTCGACGGCTCGCGGGTCCTGATGTGCTTTTTGCCGACGGAATGGTCGTATAAGCTGGCCAGCATCGAACGCTACAGCTTCCTGATCCTCATCGCCTTGATGATGACCCCTGTTTTCACCTATATTTTGATTCCCCTGCAGCGCCTGGTATTTACTATATTCTCGCTGCTGCTGGCTCCCTTTTGGTAAGGAGGAGTTATAATGATGTATAAAAAGATCATCGCCGCCGGTTTACTGTGGACGGCGCTCACGGCTTCGGCCGGTGCTTTTGACTATAATCAGTCCGTCGATGAAATCGCCGCCAATCCCTTGACGGCCTATCAGACGGTGTACCTGGGCATGCCCCGCGCCGATTTTGACGGCAACTTTTCCGTCTTATCGGACTGGACCTTCTATGGCAGCACCGTGTCCTTCACGGAAAAAGCCGAACGGACGTCTGTCGTAAAGAACGTTTCCGTCACCGAAGGCATTGAAATCTTTTCGGCCGATACGTCGGCCAAGGGCCGGGTCTTAGCCTTTGACAACTACTTTAAGACCAAGGACAAGGCGACGGCCAAGTCCATTTACACCCGACTCGTAGCGACGATTTATTCCAATATGGAGAACTTCCCGGTCAAGCAGAGCGACAAGGAAGTGGAATGGAAACAAGATGACGTCTCCATCACCGTCGCCTTTGACGGCCAGAAGGACAAGAGCGGCGATTACATCGTCTACATCCGCCGCTACAACAATGAGATCCTGAAATAGTCCCTTTGTTGACAATGTACCTGAGAACGTATATAATAGGGGCATAGCAAATTTAACCTTTTGACCTTTAGCTTTTTTTGAAGAGGGTGAGTTTTATGAACAGTGTAAAAACGGTATTCCTCATGACGGCCCTGGCCTGTATCCTCATGGCTCTGGGCGGCATTTTCGGCGGCCGCAGCGGCGTCATGATTATGTTTATTATCGCCATGGGTATGAATTTCTTCTCCTATTGGTTCAGCGATACGATGGTACTGCGGGCCTACAAGGCCGAACAAGTCGGGGAAGATCATTACCTGTACCGCATCGTGGCTGATCTGGCTCAACGGGCCAACCTGCCCATGCCCAAGGTCTACATCATCCCGACCGATGTGCCCAACGCCTTTGCGACCGGACGGAATCCGTCCCATGCAGCCGTAGCGGCAACGGCAGGGATCATGAATCTCCTCGATGAAGATGAGATCCGCGGCGTCCTGGCCCATGAAATGAGCCACGTTCTCCATCGCGACATCCTCATCAGCACCATCGTCGCCAGCTTTGCCAGCGCCATTGCCATGATCGCCAATATGGCCCAGTGGGCTGCCATTTTCGGCGGCGGCCGCAGTGAAGACGGTGAAGGCAGCAATCCCATCGCCCTCATCGCAACGGCTCTCTTAGCGCCCTTGGCTGCGTCGGTCATCCAAATGGGTATCTCGCGGACGCGGGAATACATGGCTGATGAAGAAGGGGGACGCATGATCGACGATCCCATTGCCTTGGCCCGTGCCTTGGCGAAAATCGACAACTATGCCCACTATCAGGTATTGCCCGGTGCCAGCAAGGCGACGGCCCACATGTGCATCATCAACCCCTTCTCCGGGGCCCGCAGTACCTTGATGAACCTGTTCAGCACCCACCCGCCGACAGAAGACCGCATTGCCCGTCTCGAAGACTTAGACAGACAATTACACGGATAAGCGCTTATCGCCGCTCCCCGAATTATCTTTCGGGCGGGCGGCTTTTTCCGTTTCCCGGCGTTTGCATTTTTTTGCAGAAACGATATAATAAAACCATTGCAGCTATACAGTTTTTTTATGTCAGGAGGGGGAAAGGTTGGCACAATATATCATGCTGCAGGGGACGAGTTCCCATGTCGGCAAGAGTATCCTTACGACGGCATTGTGCCGTATTTTTTTACAAGAGGGGCAGCGCGTCGTTCCCTTTAAGGCTCAGAATATGGCCCTTAATTCCTATGTAACCGCTGACGGCTTGGAAATGGGTCGGGCCCAGGTCGCCCAAGCCGAGGCGGCAGGCCTCCTTCCTATGGTCGATATGAATCCCGTCCTCTTAAAGCCTACGGGAAATGCCTGCTCCCAGGTCATCATCGGCGGAAAGCCCGTCGGTAATATGTCGGCCCGGGAATACCACAAGGGCTATGCCATCAAGGCCTTTGACGCCGTAAAGGCTGCGCTTTCACGCCTCGACAAGGCCTACGACCGACTGGTCATCGAAGGTGCCGGCAGTCCCGCCGAGATCAACCTCAAAGACCACGACATCGTCAATATGCGCGTCGCCAAATATTTGGGCGCACCGGTCCTCTTGGTGGCCGACATCGACCGCGGCGGCTCCCTGGCGGCCCTGGTCGGCACCTTGGAGCTCCTCGACGAAGAAGAGCGGGCTCACGTCAAAGGCCTCATTATCAATAAATTCCGCGGCGACGTATCGCTCTTTACGCCGGCCGTCGAGTTCTTAGAAAAAAAGACGGGAAAGCCCGTCTTAGGCGTCATTCCTTACATTGGCGACCTCGGCATTGACGATGAAGATTCCGTCTCCCTCGAAGAGAAGGGATGCGGTCCGTCGCCGGACAACATCAACATCGCCGTCGTCAAGGTCCCGAAGATTTCTAATTTTACCGACTTCGACAGCTTGTCGCGGGAAAAAGATACGGATCTTTATTATATCAGCGGGCCTGACGAACTTTCTGGTGCCGACGCCGTCATCCTGCCGGGCAGTAAGAACACGACGGAAGACTTGTTGTTCCTAAAAGAACACGGCTGGGATCAGGCCCTTAAGGCCTTTATGAAGCAAGGGAAACCGGTCATCGGTATCTGCGGCGGCTATCAGATGATGGGCGATGCCGTCGTCGATCCCGACAGGAGCGAATCCGATTTGAAATCCGTCGAAGGCCTGCACCTCCTGCAGGGGACGACGACCTTCAGCCCGGAAAAGCTGACTTTTCAAGTGACGGCCGAATGCCGGAGCCTGCCTTTTTTAGGCGAGTCTATTGACGCCGGGGCGCTTACGGGCTATGAAATCCACATGGGACGGACCGAGGCTGACGGCCGCGATGCCTATCCCTTCGTCGTCACCAGCCGGTCGCAGCAGCCTTGTCAGATTACGGTGGGAGCGGCTCGCCGGGACGGCCTGGCCTGGGGAACTTATATTCACGGCATCTTTGACAACGACGACTTCCGGCGCCGGTTCTTGAATGTCCTGCGCTGCCGCAAAGGCTGGCCGAATCTTCCCGTTTCCCTGCATTACCGACAGGAAAAAGAAGAGAAGTACGACCGTCTGGCTGCCGTCGTTCGCGACAGTCTCGACATGCCGCGCCTGCAGCGCATTATAGAGGAGGGGATACGATGATTACGGTCATCACGGCTTTTATTATCGATTTTATCATCGGCGACCCGCGGACGACGCTCCATCCCGTCGCCTTGATGGGGTCCTTTATCAGTATGCTGGAACGCTTCTTTTACAATGAAAAATCATCCAAGTGGGAGCATTTCATCTTAGGCGGCCTGTTGGTATTCATTACCCTGCTATTTTTCTATAATCTGACCCTGGCCATCGTCCTGATCTTGGAATTTCTCCCGCACCAAGGGGTGAATTACGCCATCCAGGGCCTCATCCTGTCCTTTATGATCTGCCCCCACAGCCTGGCCAAGGCCGGCCGCGATATTTATAACTATCTCCTGCGCCGCCACCTGCGCATGGCCCGCATCAAGGTCGGTCAAATCGTCGGCCGGGACACGAAGCACCTCGACAGTCCGGAAGTGACGAGAGCGACAGTAGAAACGATTGCCGAAAATACTGTCGACGGCATCATTTCGCCCTTATTTTTCTTCGCCCTCGGCGGCCTGCCCTTGGCCGTCGTCTACCGGGCAGCCAATACCCTTGATTCCATGATCGGCTATAAGAACGACCGCTATATTTACTTTGGCCGCGTCGCCGCCCGCGTCGACGACGTCTTAAACTACATCCCGGCCCGGCTGACGGGACTCTTATTGATTGCCGTAGCCGCCATCCTCGGCTATGACTACAAACAGGCCTGGCAGATCATGCGCCGCGATGCGAAAAAGCATCCCAGTCCCAACGGCGGTTATGCCGAAGCGACCGTTGCCGGAGCCTTGGGAATCCGTCTCGGCGGCCACAACCGTTATTTCGGGAAGGATACTTTCCGAGAATACATGGGTGATGCCGGCCGCGAACTGGAACCGATCCACATTAAACAGACCATCCGCCTCATGTACGGTTCGTCTCTTCTGGCAGGCGTCTTGACGGCCCTCTTGTCTTGGGCACGGTACGGCCTATGGAGCTGATCGTCCGCGTGCCCGGTTCCTGCGGCGAAATCATGCAGGGCTATTGGCACGATGAACCTTTTTTAGTGACCTGTCCCATCGACCGCTATAGTACGGTCACGGTCCGTCCCGGCACGGGCCGGCTCATGGGCGGAGGCGTCAAGGCGAAATGGGCCTTTGACCTGGCCCGGGACTACTGCCGGGTGTTGGACCTGCCTTACGACTTTTGCCTGACGTCGGACCTTCCCGTCGGCAAGGGCATGGCCTCGAGCTCCGCCGACATCTGCGCCGTCCTGGCTGCCGTCGGGGCCGCTTCGGGACGGCGCATTAGAGAAGAAGACATAGGCCGCCTGGCAGCTTCTATCGAGCCGACAGACGGCGTTTTTTGTCGGGGCCTGGCCGTCATCGAGCCCGATACGGGGGAAATCCGGGACCGCCTTCACCCCGTTCCTGATCTTGCCATCGCCGTCTTTGACGCCGGCGGCACCGTCGACACCGTGACCTTCCATGGCAAGGGAAGGGCTCGTCGGCATCCTGATTCGACGGCCATCGCTGCCGGCTTGGCCCTCTTAGAAAGGCCTTTGACGCCGGAAAAATTGGGTAAGGCAGCCACCTACAGCGCTCTTGCCAATCAGGTCCTCCTGGAAAAGCCTGACTTTCCGGCCTTTGTAGCAGCAGCCCTTCCGTGTCCTGGCGTCGTCGGGGTCAATACGGCCCACAGCGGGACCGTAGCCGGCGTCTTTTTTAAGAAGGGCCGGGAAGGGGAGGTCCTTTCCGACATCGTCCGGCCGTTGACGGCGCAGTTTCCGCAGTGGACCTATGCCGGGACGGTCCATTTACAGTCGGGCGGCATCTTTATCGAAAGGAGGTGAAATGCTATTGATTCAGCGATTTGAGCATGGCGGCAACATTTACCAGGCGCCGCCGGAAGGGAAGACGTGGATTGATTTCAGTGCCAACATCAATCCTCTCGGCCTGTCGCCGGCAGTAAAAGAAGCTATGGCCGCTCATCTGGATGCCGTCGTCCACTATCCCGATCCTAAAGGGATGGCTCTCCGGTCGGCCCTTGAAAAAGCCTACGGTGTCTCTTCTGATTCACTTCTCTTAGGGAATGGGGCAGCCGAACTCTTTTACCTCTACATGCACGCCTTCCGGCCGCGGCGGGTCTTGATTCCCGTCCCGTCTTTCAGTGAGTACGAGCGGGCGGCCAGGGCTTCGGGCACCGTCATCGACTACTGCCATCTGGCGGCCGATGACGATTTTGCCTTTCCTTGGAAAAGGCTGCGAGCGGCCTGCGGCCACGTCGACTGTATCATCATCGGCAATCCCAATAATCCCACTGGGACCTTGGCCTCGGCTCATGAATTGGCATCCCTTACGGACCTTGCGGCCCGCAAGGGGACGGACATCATCGTCGACGAGTCTTTTCTCGATTTTCTCCCATCGGATAAGGCGTATTCCGTCGTCGACCTGGCAGAACGATGTGATTCCTTGTTGGTCATCCGGTCCCTGACCAAATTTTATGCCCTGCCCGGCCTGCGCCTTGGTTTCGGTGTGACGACGCCCTTGCGGCGGAGTCTCATGGAAGGCCATAAAGACGACTGGAACGTCAATGTCCTGGCCCAGTATGCCGGCGTGGCCGCCCTCGAAGATCGGGCATACCAGGAAGCGTCGCGCCGCCTCGTCGCTGCCGAACGAGACGGCCTTTATGAGGCTTTAAAACAATTGCCGGGCCTTGAAGTCTGCCGTCCCAGCGTCAATTTCCTCCTATGGCGACTGGCTGACGACATCCCGGCAGAGCCCCTCATCGAAGCCCTTCGGGACGAGGGCATTTTGGTCCGCTCCTGTGCCAATTACGTCGGTTTATCGCCGTCATATATAAGGACAGCTGTCCGATCTCCTTGGGAAAACAAATCGCTCATTCAGATTTTACAAGAAAAACTAATGAATTTACGCAATCTACAAAAAAATATTAAACGGTAGACATTTGTCTATTAGAATTAGATTAAAGTTGATGCGTTTTTGTGATTTTTTCCGTTTTTTATGATAAAATAAATTCAAGATTAAATTATTTAATTTAATCGATTCAGCGTCCTTATTATTTATTGACACGATTTATTGATAGGAGGAGTGTTATTATGGGAGAAAATAAGGGAAACAGAACGGTAGCCATCGGGCTTATGCTGTTCGCGCTGTTTTTCGGGGCCGGGAACCTGATCTTCCCGGCTGCCATGGGTCAGGCTGCCGGCGTCAACGTCTGGTGGGCCGTCTTGGGCTTCGTCGTCACCGGTGTCGGCTTGCCCTTGGCAGGCGTCCTGGCCATGGGCTATTCAGGCTGTAAGAACCTGCAGGAGCTGGCTGGCCGCGTCCATCCGGCATACGGTCTCTTCTTCACGGTCATCAGTTATTTGACCATTGGGCCGTTCTTCGCGATTCCTCGTACGGGCAGTGTTTCTTACGAAATCGCCGTTCGTCCTTTCTTGCAAAGCGGCGGCAGTGAAGCCATCATGACGGGCTTTTTGGTTTTATTCTTCCTCATTTCTTTATGGTTATCCATTTCGCCGCAGAAATTAGTTGACCGCATTGGCAAGATCTTAACGCCGGCACTGCTCGTCGCTATTTTACTGCTCATCGCGAAATCCTTCATTACGCCCCTTGGCTCGCCGCAGGAACCGATCGCTGCTTACGGCACGGCTACCGTCGCTGCCGTTCAGGGTATCCTCGACGGTTACAATACGATGGACGCCATCGCTTCCTTAGTATTTGCCATCCTGGTTATTGAATTCGTCATGGAAGACGGGGCAACGACGCCGGCGGCTATTACGAGAGAAGTATTTAAAGCCGGTGCTATCGCCGTCGGCTGCTTGGGCTTCGTTTACATCTTCGTTGCTAAAATCGGCGCTGACAGCGTCGCAGCTTTCGGTATTCAGGAAACGGGTGCTCCCGTTCTTTCTAAGAGTGCTATGATCCTCTTCGGCAACGCTGGTGCTGTCATCCTGGCCGTCATCGTTCTCTTGGCTTGTCTCTCGACGGCTATCGGCCTGATTACGTCCTGCGCATCGTACTTCAATGAACTGATCAAATTGGGCTACAAGAAATGGGTTGTCATCTTTACCCTCATTTCCTTCTTCGTCGCTATGTTCGGTCTGAAGACGATCATCACCGCCGCCATTCCGGTCCTGATGTTCATCTATCCGTTGGTCGTCGCCATCATTATCTTGGCCTTCCTTCACAAGACCTTTGACGGACGGCAGTGTGTCTATGCATGGACGATTGGTTTAACCTTAATTCCGGCTATTGTTACGGGACTTCAGACTGCTGAATTCTCACTTGGACATATTGATACTATCTTTGCTACTATGGTACCGCTCCACTCGTTGGGGATGGGCTGGGTATGCTTTACCATCGCCGGGTTCGTCATCGGCTTCATCTGGAAAAGCATTTTCTCCTCTTCGTCTAACGGTGTGACAGCGAAATAACAGACAGGGGATGAGCTTATGGACATTTTACGCCGTAAATCCTTCGATGATTTGCTGGCCCATACGAAAGAAAAGAAGTTGAACAAGGCTTTAGGAGCCTTCGACATCACCATGATGGGTCTGGGCATCATTATTGGTACGGGGATCTTTGTTCTGACCGGTATCGGCGCTGCAAAATACGCTGGCCCTGGCCTGATGTTATCCTTCGTATTTGCAGCCGTCACATGTGCGTTTGTGTGTTTGGCCTATTCTGAATTAGCTTCGTTCTTGCCTGTATCAGGCAGCTCCTATACCTACGCCTATGCATCGCTCGGTGAAATCTTCGGATGGTGGGTCGGTTGGAGTTTGATTTTGGAATACTCTGTCGGTGCCAGCGCCGTTGCTGGCGGCTGGTCGGCCTACTTCGTCGGGATCCTGCATTCCATGGGCATCGACCTTCCCAAGGCCTTGACGGCCGTTCCGGCAGATGGAGGCATCATTAACTTACCGGCTGTGCTCATCGTTGCATTGACGACGGCTCTGCTCGTCGTCGGCGTTCGCGAAAGTGCGCACGTCAACCGCATTTTGGTCTACGTTAAAATCGGGACGATTTTCTTGTTCCTCTTCCTGGCAGGCCCCCATATTGAACCGATGAATTGGGAACCCTTCCTGCCGTATGGCGTCCACGGTGTCTTCGCCGGGACCGCCGTCCTGTTCTTCGCTTACCTCGGCTTCGACGCCTTGTCGACGGCTGCCGAAGAAACGAAGAACCCGAAACGGGATATGCCGATCGGCATCATCTCGGCTCTGGCTATCTGTACGGTCCTCTACATCGCCGTTTGTGCGACCATGACCGGCGTCGTTCCGTATCCCATGTTGGATACGGCAGCACCGGCATCGTTTGTTCTTGAGTACATCGGCCTTCACCTCGGTTCGGCCATCGTCGGCACCGGCGCTATCTGCGGCCTGTCGACGGTTGTCCTGGGCATGCTCTTTGCTCAGAGCCGTGCCCTTTACTCCATGAGTCGTGACGGCCTCATGCCGATGAGCCTCTACAAGGTTCATCCCAAGTTCCAGACGCCGTACATCATTCAGATCGTCATCGGTATCATCGTCGCCTGCATTACGGGCTTCACGCCGATCCATATCGTCGCTGAAACCTGCAGCGCCGGTACGATCTTCGCCTTCTTGTGCTCCAGCGTCGGCATCTTGGTTCTGCGCCGCATCTATCCGAATCATCCGCGCGGATTCCGCTGCCCCGCTGTCCACATCATTGCACCCTTAGGCTTCATCTGCTGCGCATTCATCTTCTTTGAATTGTCGCCGCATACGCTGATGCTGTTTTCGGGCTGGACGATTCTTGGCTGGCTGATCTACTTCGTCTACGGCCGTAAACACAGTGTGCTTCAGAAACAGGAAGAAAACCCGTCGTAAGGGCCTTCCCGTTTGAGATACCACTATAAAAGGAGCTGCAGAGAAATGAGTGATCATTTCTCCGCAGCTCCTTTTTTGTATGCCAGGTTATGTGCCTTGAGCCTTATTTTACTTTATTTTTCAAGGTCCCGATGGCCGGGATGGTGATTTCGACGGTGTCACCGGAATGGAGGAAGCGGGGCGGGTTAAAGCCGACGCCGACGCCGCTTGGCGTGCCCGTTGCGATGACGTCGCCCGGGAAGAGGGTCGTGCCCTGGGAAATGGTGTGGATCAGTTCGGGGATGGTGAAGATGAATTCGCCAGTCGAACCGTCCTGGCGGACTTCGCCGTTGACTTTGGTGATGATGTCAAAGGTTTCAGGGGCTGCGTCGCGCAGGAGGACGTAGGGGCCCATAGGGCAGAAGGTGTCGAGGCTCTTGCCGTGGAACCATTGGACGTGGTTGGCTTGGAGGTCCCGAGCCGTTACGTCGTTTAAGATGGTGAAGCCGTAGACGTGATCCATGGCTTCGCTGACCGGGATGTCCGACCCTTCTTTGCCGATGACGACGGCCAGTTCCCCTTCGTAATCGACCTGTTCAGTTACGTTCTTATGAGGTTCGATGGCATCTTCCGGCCCGATGACGGCCGACGTGGCCTTGGTGAAGATGACAGGGCACTTCGGTTTGTCCGGCATGGCCGTTTTATCGAATTCGGCGATGTGGTCGGCGTAGTTTTTGCCGATGCAGAAGACGTTCCGTTCCATATGGGGAATGGGGGCCATGATACGGACCGTGTCGAGGGGCTTGGCCTTGACGGCGCCGGTCTTTTCGTTCTGTTCGAGGGCGTCGGCTAAGGCTAAGATGCCGTCGTTGCCCTGTCGGATGAATTCTAAGAGCGTTTCCGGAAGGGGCGTAAAGAAGGCTTCTTCTAAGGGAATGGCCCCGTAGACGGCCGTTTCCGACTCATCGAGGACGCCCCATTGGACGAAACCGAGGTCCTCAAAGGTGACTAATTTTTTTATCATTGCAGCATCGACTCCTTTATCTTTTTTATAAGCTAAATTATATCATGCCCCTTTTTCTCTGTCCAAAGGAAAGTCTCCGCCAGTCGGGAGAAAGACATTCTCTGTCAGGCGACGGTTATTCTGATGGGGTATATGAGTTGCAAAGATAAGGCAATACAAGGTATAATTAAATACTGAACAAGCATTCATACATAGATAAAAGGGGAGACACATCGATGGATAACGAAACGACCAAAAATTTTATTGAAACCATTATCGATGAAGACAGCGAAAAAAATACATACGGCAATCGAGTACATACCCGTTTCCCGCCGGAACCGAATGGCTATCTCCACCTGGGCCATGCGAAATCGATCTGCCTGAATTTCGGCATCGCCAAGAAATACGGCGGCCTGACTAACCTTCGCTTTGACGATACCAACCCGTCCAAGGAAAATACGGAATACGTCGACTCCATTAAGCGCGACGTCAAATGGCTGGGCTTTGACTGGGACGACCGCCTGTTTTATGCGTCGGACTACTTCGATAAGCTCTATGCCTACGCGCAGAAGTTGATCCGTTTGGGCAAAGCCTATGTCGATGACTTATCGGGCGACGAAATCCGGGCCTACCGCGGCACCTTCAACGAACCGGGCAAGGAAAGCCCGTACCGCAGCCGCAGCGTCGAAGAAAACCTGCAGCTCTTTGAAGAAATGAAGGAAGGCAAGTACGCCGACGGCGAAAAGGTCCTCCGTGCCAAAATCGACATGGCCAGCCCCAACCTCAACATGCGCGATCCCGTCCTCTACCGCATCGTCCACGCCGACCATCACCGGACGGGCAGCAAGTGGTGCATCTATCCTATGTACGACTTGGCTCATCCCGTATCGGACGCTATCGAACGGGTTACCCATTCCATCTGCACCCTCGAATTTGAAGCCCATCGCCCGTTGTACAACTGGGTCCTCGAAGACTGGGAAGATCCGGAAGGGCAGAAGCCTCGTCAGATCGAATTCGCCCGCCTCAACGTCACCAAGATGATCACCAGCAAGCGCAAACTGCGTACCCTCGTCGAAAAGGGCATCGTCAGCGGCTGGGACGATCCCCGTATGCCGACCATTTCCGGCATTCGCCGCCGGGGCTATACGCCGGAATCGATCCGTGACTTCTGTGAACGCATCGGCGTTGCCAAAGCCGACAGCATGGTCGACATTTCCCTCCTCGAATACTGCATCCGCGAAGACCTCAAGATGAAGGCTCCGCGCTTCATGACCGTCATCGACCCGATCAAGGTCGTCCTGACCAACTATCCCGACGGCCAGACGGAACAGATGAAGGCCGACAATAACCAGGAAAATGAAGCCATGGGCACGCGGGACATGACCTTCAGCAAGCATTTATACATCGAACGGGCCGACTTCATGGAAGAACCGGTCAAGAAGTTCTTCCGCCTGGCTCCGGGCAAAGAAGTCCGCTTGAAATACGCCTACATCATTAAATGCGAAGAAGTCGTCAAAGATGAAGCCGGCAACATCGTCGAACTTCGCTGCACCTACGACCCGGAATCGAAGAGCGGCAGCGGTGCCAATGCCGACCGCAAAGTAAAGGGTACCCTCCACTGGGTCAATGCCGAAGACGCCGTCGATGTCGAAACGCGGGTCTACGACTACCTCCTTCGCGATGACGACGGCGACAGCGAGGAAGCCAAGGATTTCCTCGACATGATCAATCCCGACAGCCTCGTCGTCTACCACAGCAAAGCCGAAAAGGCCATCGCTGACTACAAAGCCGGCGATAAATTCCAATTCCTGCGCCAGGGCTACTTCGTCATCGACCCCGATACGACGGACGATCACATGGTCGTCAACCGCATCGTCGGCCTCCGCGACACGTGGGCTAAGATGCAGAAGCAGAAAAATCAATAAGCCGATGATAAAAGGGTTGTCTTTCTCCGGAAGGATTAGAATTTTCTGAGAAGGGGCAACCCTTTCTTCTCATTGTGTATATAATGGAGGGGAACATGAAAACACTTGGCTCATACAGCTGGCTGTCGTTACTGATCTTTTTGATTGCCGGCGGCATCCTCGGCGGTATCGTCGGGGAAGCCTTATATGCCGTTCCGGCCCTGCAGGGCGTGATGCCGGCCCTGACCCAGCATTATGAAATTTTAAACATCCAGCAGATGCACTTCAATCTCTATGTCATGGAATTGCAGTTTGGCATCCATTTGGCACCGAATCTCTTGAGCATCATCGGCATCCTTTTAGCTGCCGTGCTCTTTCGCCATTTTCAGTAACACCTACCTAGGAGGGATTACATGCTTATTTTAGCCTCTGGTTCGCCGCGCCGACGCGAACTGTTGACACAAATCGGCGTGGCCTACATGGTCAACCCGAGTACCTATAATGAAGAATCGCCGAAGAAGAAAGATCCGCAGAAGTACGTTCAGGATCAGGCCCTGGGCAAGGCCCGCGATGTAGCCCTAAAATTCCCGGGCCAGTGGGTCCTCGGTGCCGATACCATCGTCGCCATCGACGGCGTCATGCTGGGCAAACCGAAAAATGGTACGGCGGCCATGGCCATGCTGCACGAACTGTCGGGCAAGAAGCATTCTGTCTATACGGGCATCGCCTTGGTCAACGACAAGAAGGAATATACCAAGGTCGTCGAAACGAAAGTTTGGTTCCGCCATCTGACGGAAAAAGAAATGAAGGCCTACGTCGCCTCCGGTGAACCCCTCGATAAGGCCGGCGGCTACGGCATCCAGGGCCGGGCAGCGGCCTTTGTCGATAAGATCAACGGCTCCTATACCAACGTCGTCGGCCTGCCCTTGTCGCAGGTCTGCAAGCTCTTTCATAAGGCCAAGGTCCGTGTATGAATACGCCGGTGAGGGAACTCGCCGTTTGTGAGAAACCGCGAGAGAAATTTATCCGCCACGGACCGGCGGCAGTGACCGACCAGGATTTACTGGCCATCTTGCTGCGGACAGGGACCAAGGGCCGCTCGGTACTCCACGTATCGCGCCAGGTCATCCGTTCTCTGCCCGGTGAAAATCTCTGTTACCTCAGCACAGCCAGTGTCGATGACCTCTGCAACATCCGAGGCATCGGCGAAGAAAAGGCGGTCACCGTCTGCGCCGCCATCGAGCTTGGCCGGCGCATTTCCCGCCAGCAGGCCCTGCGGTCGGCCCCTGATTTCAGTACGCCCGACGCCATTGCCGGCTACGTCATGGAAGACCTGCGCTTTTTACCGCAGGAACAGTTCGGCGCCGTCTACTTATCGACCAAGAACCAGCTCATTACCTACCGCACGCTGACCATCGGCACCATCGATGCCAGCCTGGCTAAGGGCCGCGACGTCTTTCGCTATGCCCTGCGCTACAACGCGGCAGCCGTCGTCCTCATTCACAACCACCCGTCAGGAAACCCCGAGCCGAGCAAGGACGACATCCGCATTACCCGGCGCATCGCCGAAGCCGGGCAGATCATGGAAATCCCCGTTTTGGACCACATCATCATCGGCGACGGCATCTTCGTCAGCCTTTGTGAGCGCGGTTATATCTAACACACCTCAAGACAGAACAGGTCCTTCATGCTATAATAGAGATAAATTAACGGCGGCCTTCTCATAGGAGAGGGCAGCCGTCTTTGAGGTGGAGACTTTATGATTGGTTATTTTTCAGGAACGGGCAATTCCTTATATGCAGCCAGAAAATTGGCTGAACTGATCGGTGACAGGGCCCTGCCGCTGACTCAGATCGCACGACAGCCCGAACACTTGCCCCATCGCAGGTTCGGCATCGTCTTTCCCGTCTATTTCGGCGACGTACCGGAACCGGTACGGGATTTCATCGCCGAGGCGCCCCTCGATAAGGGGACGTACTTCTTTGGCATCGCCACCTGTGGGGGAACGGCCGGCCGGGCCCTTCAGACCTTGGACCGACTCTTACAGAAACGGGGATGCACCCTTTCGTACGGCGAAGTGCTGCCCATGATTGCCAACAGTACCGTCGCCTCGCGCCGCCATATTCACTATGATATGAATCGCCTCGATCGGGCCGATGACATCCTCCACGACTGCGCCGAGGACATCCGCCGTCAGGTCCGCGATACGTCGGCCGTAACCGGTTCGGCTGCAGCGGCGATTATGAATTTCGGCCCTTTGCGGAGTTTCGGGAATTACTGGCTGACGCCGGCCGTCGATCGAAATAAATGCGTGTCCTGCGGCATCTGCGCCCATGTATGCCCCGTCGAAAACATCCGTCAGGACGATGACAAACCGGTGATGGACAACCGCTGCAGCCGCTGCCTGGCCTGCCTGCACTGGTGCCCTCATCAGGCCGTGACCGTCCACGGAAAGACCGTCCTGCCGGAAGATCAGTACCATCATCCCGATGTGACTATCCGCGACATGATGGTGCGGTAAGGCCGAAAAGGGGAGCGTCCTTTTAAAAGGCCTTCGGCGCTTGTCGTGACAGGCGCCTTTTTCCTTGCCCGGAGCGGGCCTTTTGGCTGCCGGGCCGCCTGCGCTTGCAAAATACAGCAAAAGGTGATTAAATTGTATATGTATGAATGTTGACAAAGCCTTTCGATTTGTCAATGCCAAATTTTTCTGCAAGGAGTGTCAGTATGAAAATCAGTGCCGAAGAAATAAAGAAAATCGCACTGTTGTCCCGACTGGAAGTCAAAGACGACCAGATCGAAACGGTCGGGAAACAGCTGAACGACATCTTATCGTACATGGATCTCTTAGGTCAGGTCGACGTGACCGGCGTCAAGCCGACAGCCCATGCCGTCGCCATGTCCAACGTCATGCGCGACGACGTGCCCCAGCCGTCGATCTCTAATGAAAAAGCGCTTCAAAATGCGCCGGAACAAGACGAAGGCTGCTTCAAAGTTCCGAAAGTCATTCAGGATTAATAGGAGGCCTATGTATGTTAACCATTCATGAACTACATGAAAAGCTCGTCCGCCGCGACGTATCTGCCGTCGAAGTGACCAAAGCTTTTCTTGCCCATAAAGATACGGTAGAACCGAAGGTACGGGCTTTCTTATCGGACAGCCGCGAAGGCGCCCTCAAAGGAGCCGCTGCCGTCGATGAAAAAATCGCCGCCGGCGAAACGATTGCCGACTTGGCCGGCATTCCTGGTGCGATTAAAGACAATATCTGCATCGAAGGCCAGCAGGCAACCTGCGCTTCGAAGATCCTTGAACATTTCAAGGCACCGTATAATGCGACGGTCATCGAAAAATTGGCCGCTTCCGATTATATCAGCTTAGGCAAGGCCAACATGGACGAATTCGCCATGGGCAGCTCGACGGAAAACTCGGCCTTCCATGAAACGCACAACCCGTGGAACCTCGACTGCGTCCCCGGCGGTTCTTCCGGCGGTTCGGCAGCCGCTGTCGCCTCCGGCTCTGCCGTTTGGGCTCTCGGTTCCGATACGGGCGGATCGGTCCGCCAGCCGGCCGCTTACTGCGGCGTCGTCGGCCTCAAACCGACGTACGGCCTTGTATCCCGGTACGGCCTCATCGCTTACGCCTCCTCGTTGGACCAGATCGGTACCCTTACTAACGACGTCGAAGACTGCGCCATCGTCTTGAACGCCATTGCCGGCCACGATTCCAAGGATTCGACCTCGATTCCGCAGGAAAAACAGGATTATAAACAGGCTCTGGTAAACGACGTCAAAGGCCTTAAGATCGGCATCCCGGAAGAATTCTTCGGCGAAGGCCTGGACGCTGCCTCCCGCAAAGCCCTCGACGACGCCATGGATACCTATAAGAAACTGGGCGCCGAAATCGTTCCTATCAGCATGCCAAACATGAAGTACGGCATCGCTGCTTACTACATCATCGCCCCGGCTGAAGCCAGCTCCAACCTGGCCCGCTACGACGGTGTCGGCTTTGGCATGCGCGTCGACGGCAAGGACATCGTCGACATGTACATCAAGACCCGTACGGAAGGCTTTGGCGACGAAGTCAAGCGCCGTATCCTCCTCGGTACCTACGTATTGAGCTCCGGTTACTACGACGCTTACTACCTGCAGGCCATGAAAGTCCGTACCCTGATGAAACAGGACTTCGATGAAGCCCTTAAGAAATGCGATATCCTCTTGACGCCGACGGCTCCCGATACGGCCTTCAAGATCGGTCAGAACAGCGGCGATCCCCTGGCTATGTACCTCGGCGACGTCTGCACCGTTCCCTTGAACCTGGCCGGCCTTCCGGGTATCAGCATTCCCTGCGGCTACAAAGACGGCCTGCCCATCGGCATGCAGCTCATCGGCAAGGCTCTCGACGAAGCGACACTGCTCCGTGCGGCCTATACGTTTGAACAGAATCGGACGGATCTTCGCATGCCGTCGCCCATGGGGGAGGTTGAAATTTGATGAAATATGAATCCGTTATCGGCTTGGAAGTCCATGTCGAATTAAAAACGAAAACCAAGATTTTCTGCGGCTGCAGCACGGAATTCGGCGCTGAACCGAATACCCACGTCTGCCCGGTCTGCTTAGGCCTGCCAGGCGTCCTGCCCGTACTCAATAAAGAAGTCCTGCACTATGCCGTAAAGGCGGGCTTGGCCCTGCACTGCGACATTTTGCCCTTCAGCAAATTTGACCGTAAGAACTACTACTATCCGGACCTTCCGAAGAACTTCCAGACGTCCCAGTTCGACCTGCCGATCTGCAAAGGCGGCTACATCGACATCGACGTCGACGGCAAGCAGCGCCGCATCCATTTGACCCGTATCCACATGGAAGAAGACGCCGGCAAGCTCGTCCACAGCGGCAGCACCATCGCCACATCTGACTCGAGCCGCGTCGACTACAACCGTACCGGCGTACCCCTCCTTGAAATCGTCGGCGAACCGGAACTGCGCAGCGGTGCTGAAGCTCGGGCTTACCTTGAAAAATTGCGCTCCATCATGCAGTACCTCGGTGTATCCGACTGCCGCTTAGAAGAAGGCAGTATGCGCTGTGACGCCAATATTTCCATCCGCCCCGTCGGTTCGACGACTCTCGGCACCAAGACGGAAATCAAGAACATCAACTCCTTCAGTGCCGTTCAGAAGGGGATTGAATACGAAGCCGTCCGCCAGGCACAGATTCTCGAAGAAGGCGGCACGATTCAGCAGGCTACCCGCGGCTGGGATGAAGCTAAAGGCGTAACCATCCTCCAGCGTGTCAAAGAAGGGGACAGCGATTACCGTTACTTCCCGGAACCGGACCTCATTCCTATCGAAGTCTCGCCGGAATATATTGAAGAAGTTCGCAAAGAACTTCCGGAAATGCCCGATGCTCGCTGCCAGCGCTTCCAGGACGAATTGGGCCTTTCCGAATACGACGCTAATCTCCTGACCTTGGAAAAACAGACGGCAGACTACTTTGAAACCGTCGTAGGCGAAGGCGTCGATGCCAAAGAAGCAGCCAACTGGATGCTCGGCGAATTCGCTAAGAAACTGAATGAAGAAGGCATTGGCATTACGGCATCACCTGTCGATCCGAAAGCCTTAGCCGGCCTCTTGAAGCTCATCTCCAAAGGCACGATTTCCGGTAAGATCGCCAAGAAAGTCCTTCCGAAAATGTGGACCTCCGGCAAGTCGGCCGAAGACGTCGTCAAAGAACAGGGCCTGGTACAGATTACCGATACGGGCGCTCTCGAAGAATTGGTGAAGAAAGTCATCGCCGCCAATCCCCAGTCCGTTGAAGACTACAAAGCCGGCAAGAAGAAAGCCATCGGCTTCCTCGTCGGTCAGATCATGAAAGAAACGAAAGGCCGCGCCAATCCTGGCGTCGTCAATGAATTGTTAACGAAAAACTTGCAGTAACAGATAAGATGAGAAAAGTCATCGTCGGAAATCCTCCGGCGGTGGCTTTTTTTGTCTGCCGCCTGAAATTCTCTGCCGTCCTAAAAACGGCAGGGGCGGTCGTTTTGCATGTTCGAGGGAAAAATGGGAGGCCTGGAAATTTTCCGGAGGCAGGTAAATCTTTGGGGCCAGTCGCCTCCACCCGTAAAACGGGTGGCTCGACGGGCGGCTATAAGCCTTTATTG